>Ga0265299_10000918_pt1 | contig 35517 bp, 35 predicted proteins | sample AusTroGonzalo_MG_4_FD_193485 | JGI IMG/M metagenome (GOLD analysis project Ga0265299, IMG submission 193485) | Bovine rumen microbial communities from tropical cattle in Woodstock, Queensland, Australia - Gonzalo_02 | ecosystem: Host-associated > Mammals > Digestive system > Stomach > Rumen ... | reverse complement strand
GGCAACTAATGACCGCAATCAATTCTAACCGAGCCATACGAGGCCCCGTAACCGCCGTCCCAGTCGTGGCTGGGAAAGGCGTGAGACTTACCGCCGACACCGAAAACAATCGCTGGATCGTCGAGGCCGATGAGACCGTGCTGTGGGAAGGGACTCCTACGACTTCCATGACCTTGTCTGAAACTCCAGCCAACTTTGAATACCTTCGTATATATGTTACACGAGATAGCGGCATTGAACTTGTCGGTACTGCGGCGGCGACATCGACATACTTAACATACGGTATGTCCCATTACGACAACAGCGGCCAATATGTCCTTCAAGATATTACCGCAGCATACACAAGCTCGAATGGCACGACTTTCACACTTGTCAAGACGGCTAGACGATGGTACAACGGATCACAATTCGGTGGAAACGTGAGCATTGCTGATAGCTATATCACCAAGATTGTCGGCATCAACCGCATCCAGAGCGCTTAGGGGTGAAGGAGTGAATTATGTCAATAGGCGTTACTAGCAACATGGAATGGCTTTCTGGCCCAGGCGGGTCTGGCACTGTCGAGTACACGGCTGGGCACGGCATCGACATCGACAACGAAGAGCACATCATCAGCGTTGACACGGACGAGATCCAGGAAAAGCTCACGGCTGGTGACAACATAACCATTGTCAACAACGTAATCTCCGCTGCTGACCAAGTCCAGTCCGACTGGACGGAGTCGGACACGTCAAGCCCTGCCTACATCTTGCACAAGCCCGACTTGAGCGACTACGCTACACAGAGCGACCTCGCTGACGTGCAGGGAGACATTACGAACATCGAAGGCGACATCTTGAACATCAACGCGGACTTGTCTGGAAAGGCCGACAAGGTGACTGGCGCTACTGCTGGCAACCTGGCTGGACTTGATGCCTCCGGCAACCTTACCGACTCTGGCCAGGCTGCTGCCAACCTTGTCCACGATGCCTCCTATGTCCACACCGACAACAACTTTACTACCGATCTCCGTACCAAGCTGATCAACATCGAAGTCGGTGCAGAGGTTAACGCGATCGAGAAGGTTAAGATGAACAGCGTCGAGCTGCCCATCGACCCGACCGACCGAAGCGTGGACATCCCGGTAGCTGCGCCGACTGGCGTAAACGAGACTGCTGGTGTTATGACCCCTGCAGACAAGGCCAAGCTGAACGGCATCGAGAGCGGTGCCGAAGTCAATGTCCAGAGCAACTGGGCCGAGACCAACGTGGCAAGCGACTCTTACATCGCGAATAAGCCAGACCTAAGCGTTTATGCGACTAAGGTGGGCAATGCCGTGGAGAACGACATCGCCGTGTTCGACAGCACTGGCGGAATCAAGGACACTGGAGTAAGTTCGGTGAACCTCGTGCATGATGCAAGCTATGTCCACACCGACGAGAATTTCACGGACTTGCTGAAGACGAAGCTGGAAGGCATCCAAGGCGGTGCGGAGCAGAACGTACAGGCGGACTGGACTGAGTCGGACACGTCAAGCGATGCTTACATCCAGCACAAGCCGGACTTGAGCGTGTACGCTACGCAGACCGACCTTGCTGGCAAGCAAGACACGTTGACAGCTGGTTCTAACATTACTATACAAAACAATGTAATTTCTGCAACAGCGTCACCGCAGCAGCAAGCTGACTGGAACCAGACGAACAGTCAAAGCGTAGACTACATCAAGAACAAGCCTACAATTCCGTCTGGCAACCAGCTCCTACCAGCTGCGACTTCGGCGGACGAGGACAAGGTTCTTACTGTCGACACCAACGGAGACCCTATCTGGGATACTCCGACACAGTTCACGCAGCAGCAATCCGACTGGGCGCAGACGAACAATCAAAGCGTCGACTACATCAAGAACAAGCCTGGTGCAAAGCCAGTCCTTGCAGGGCCAGGTATCCAGATTACCGAAACAAGCAACGACATCACTATCTCGACCACTACTTTGTCTGGTATTAACGAGATAAAGTATGTACAGTCGCTGCCAGCGTCTCCGGTTGCTGGTGTCCTTTATCTGATTCCTCAGACGTAATAGGGTAATTTATAAGTATGGACTACGGTAAAACAACTAACGACACCTTGTATGAAAGCAGCGGCTCGTGGCTGAGGTTCAGAACTTCAAGCCAGCCGCTTCCGGTTGGGACTATTCGAGTGGGGTTCATGGTTGGTCACAATTCTGACCATAATCTGAAGACCGTAGACCCTACTGGAGTCCTTACAAATCGAGGTACATGGACGTATGTCGGTGTTGGCAATTCCGACTATACTGAAAGCATTGAATGGCAATCCCAAGTATGGGATTTTCAGCTTAACGTAAACATCACCGACTGGAGCTATCTGTTTGCGGACAACATCCTTATGCTGACTGATGTCGTAGGCATCAACATAATAGATGCCAACGCCTATGGTGTGAACACTATGGAAGGGATGTTTAAGAATTCCTATATAAACAACATCCTAAGCATACGGAACACTGAAAGCTGCTTGAATACCAGCTATATGTTCTTCCATGTGGTGACAAATGTACACCCATCCATACAGGGTGTACATTTCACAGCTCCAAACTGCACCGACGCGAGCTACATGTTTTATGGCCGCGACCTCGACGTAACATGGGATTATCCTAATGACCGTTATGAGTTCTCGGCGACTGGCAACTGTGTGGACATGAGCTACATGTTCTATAATGTTCAGTTTAATGATTCGAGTTACAGTCGCAGACCGCCGTACTTAGACATGTCGAGCTGTGTTAATGCGAGCTACATGTTCTATGATTCGAATATAAAGGAATTCCCGTACGATACATCGAATGTGCAGAACATGAGTCACATGCTTGATAGTGCAGACAAGATTACTGGTTTCCTGAACATAAGTCTCGCATCTTGTACAAATGCAGAGAGTCTGTTTGCCAATTGTAGGTTTACAAGCATATCGCCTCTCGACATCTCTCACTGCACAAATACAAAGCGGATGTTCTATTCTTGTATATTGCTTGAGCAAGTGTCCCTTACATCGGCATGCCTTACTGAGACTACAGAACAAATGTTCTATGCCTGTAGAGTACTAAAATCTGTACCGCTGTTCGACACGTCCAGATCGACTACCGTATATCAGATGTTCGTTCAATGTTGGGCGCTTGAGGCCATTCCTTTGTTCGATACGTCGAATGCAACTACTGGAAACGGCTTTGCGATGGGTGCGCATGTAATAACACAAATACCTTTAATCAATACTAGCAAGATGACCGACGTAGCATACATGTTCGATGGGTGCTATATGGTAGAGTCTGGAGCTCTTGCCTTGTACAACCAAATGAGCACACAGGCTAGTCCGCCATCACGGCATGACAGCGCATTCAGAAACTGCGGTCGCGACACGGCTAGCGGCTCGGCGGAAGTCGCACAGATACCTACGTCTTGGGGCGGTACGCAAGCATAAGGAGATGGGACTATGGCTTTAAATGTAGGTTCGACACAGATAGGATCCGTTTACTTAGGTAGCACTCGGATCGCAGCGGCGTATTATGGCAGTACAAAGGTGTATCAATACACTCCCCCTAACTATAACCCGTTGAATCTGCCAGCGTACACCTTGCGTGGACAGCTCAGAGACGGTACTTTCATCTTTGGGTGGCCTGGAACAAAGACACAAGTCAGTGAGACACCGAACGTATGGGATTTCTATTACAATAATGCGTCTTGGGAGGCTGCGTTTATGGGCCAATCTAATTTAATTGCAGTGCTTGGAGCAAATTTGGCTGGTGTTACTAATATGTATAGCTTGTTCCAGTATTGCTCTGGCCTTAGTACAGTGGCGCTGTTCGACACTCGTAATGTAACAAATTTCAGAGCTATGTTTGAGGGGTGCAGAAGCTTACAGCGCATACCGCTGTTCCCTACGGATAGCTGTACAAATTGCCGTTCATGCTTTAACGACTGCAGCAATGTCGAAGGAGGAGCCCTTGCATTGTACAACCAGTTGAGCTCGCAGTCTGGCATTACAGATTACGCAAACACGTTCACCAACTGCGGTTCAAACACGGTCACTGGTTTAGCAGAACTTAATCAAATTCCCACGTCTTGGGGCGGCTTAATGTCGTAAAGAGAGGAAAATATGGAGCGAATCCAGAAGGTTTTAACCAACTGTGAACAGGGCCTTAGTGCGGCTGAGAAAGCCCAAGGAAGGCGAAACATCGATGCGCAAGCCTCGCTTACGGCTGGCGCTAACGTCCAGATCGATCCTAGCACGAACACGATCTCGGCAACCGACACCACCTACACGGCTGGTGCCAATGTCCAGATCAGTTCAAGCAACGTGATCAGCGCCACCGACACGACATACTCGGCTGGCACAAACATCACGATCGATGCGAACAACGTCATCAGTGCTGCCGCTGCCCCGCAAGTCCAGGCGGACTGGAACCAGACCAACAACCAGGCGGTCGACTTCATAAAGAATAAGCCGAGCATATCCGAGGTCACCAAGACCCTTCACGGCCCGGACGAGGACTACACAACTCACGTCAACACGCTCGACGTCGACATAGACAACTACAAGCTGTCGGTGGACGGTACGGCCTTCGGCCTCTATGCGCCGAATTCCGGTGCCCTGTCCTTCGACAGAGTGCTCACCTTGCCAGCAAACGGAACCCTGCCTTACTGGGCCGAGTCCACCAAGGGTGTGTTCGTCGCATACTACAGCGGATATTCCACTGGCCACGGCAATACTCCGTTCGCGGACATCAAGGCCGCGTATGACGAGGGCAAGGCCGTGTTCGCCAAGTACACGTTGCTTGGCGGAGACGTGTGGATGGTTCTCGACCAGATCGACTCCGCGAGAGCGGTCTTCAGCCGTTGCAGTGGCTCGATGGTGAACAACACGTACGGCAACGTTGTCAGCGCCATCTTGCTCGTGTATGCCTCGGACAATTCCTACGACCTCAAGAACGCGAGCCTTGTCTACTCCGGAGGAACTGGCATCGACATCACGAACAATGTAATCTCGACCAACATCTACGTGGCTGAGATCTACACCGAGAACAACGTGGAGAAGTGCAACTTCGCTGCTATCAACGCGGCCAACACGGCTGGCAAGCTTGTCTTGCTCAAGGCTACTGGCAGCGGTTCGTTTGTCGGTAAGCTGAAGTACGTCCAGGGCGGCCTCGCCCTGTTCGACAACTTCTACGCACAGCCAATGCGCATGTCCGAGGTTGTTGTACGCGATGACAATTCAGTCGAGTACCATACCTTGTACGTATACGACAACACGTTGACCAACACATACCGCGCTACGCGCTACGGTCGTACGTACAGCCAGATCGACTCTACAAATTCCTCTTGGCTTCCGACGTACATGAACACTGCCGGAGACGTGCAGTGGTATCAAGGAGAGCTCGGCACGACGACGATCTCTCTGACCGACCTAATGGCTGCAATCGCCAACACGTCCAACTACCAAATCCTCAAGATGTTCGTCACTGGTAGTCTCTGTCACGTTCGCGACAATGCGCCGAGCGGCACTCCGCAGGGCTTCCTCCGAGCGAAACTCGTGATAGGCCGCAAGAACATTGCGACTGGCAACTACGAGTTCGTCGACTTTGCAGAAAGTCCGTACGCGCACATCGACTGCGACAACTACACGCAGTCCGGCGATACGTGGGAAAGCGATTGGCACAATTTCGAGATGGAAATGACGATTGACCGTTACCGCTTGAAGAATCTGGGCTTCAACCAATATTACCAAGATCCTCACATCCGTCTTCAGGTTGAACTTGTCAACGAGACTACTGGCGGCACCTACCATTGGTTGGGCGTTCGCAATATGACGCAGAAGTTCACTCTTATTAACCACTTGTAGGAGGCCGTATGACTACCGAATTGTGGGCTGCTCTGATCGGGGCCTTGGCTCTGTTACTAACAAATGCCGCAGGGTTGGTCAAAGTCTGGACGGACTTGGCCAAGACCAAGGCTGATCGCCAGAGTGTTGCCGCCCGTAGAGACCAAGACAGCACTGAGCTTCACGATGCCGTACAGAAGGCCGTTTGGGACATCCAGCTCCTTAAAGACAATGCCCAGCACCGTGATACACTCATTGAGGATCTACAAAAGCAAATCAATACGCTGAACTCAACTCTGGCCGTCACCAACGTACAACTAAATACTTTGGTGGACGCCATAAAGGAGCTGAAGAAGTAATGATAGCGACTCTAGTTTTCATTATCGTACTTCTAATCTGTGGTTGTATCTGGTTCAGCAACGACGATTGGTTTGGACGATAGAAGAAAGGGTACACACAATCTGTGTATCACATAGGGTACTCACAATCTGAGTACCCTTTTGACGTAATTTATTGGTAGGAGGAAGTATGAAAGCGATATACGGATACGACTTCGTAACTGGAGCGTCAACCTTGTTCGCAGTTAAGCAGACAAAGGCACGGCGCTACCCATTGCCGAACCCAGTCGAGGTCAATGTCAAGACCGACTGCGGCATACTGCATGCACGGACTGAAGCTGGCTTCGAATTCGATGGCAGAAGTGGCCCAGCCTTGATTGACTGGTACGTGCCGAACCTCGGTTCGCTTGACGAGCGCCTTGGCTGGTGGCTCCACGACTGTCTTGGCTATGGCCAGTCACTGTCATTCTATGACACGAACTTGTTCTTGAAGCTGTGGCTCCGCGACATGGCTGCGTACAGCTCATTCAAGTCAGAGATCATCCGAAAGGCCGTGAGCTTGTCGAAGAGCTGGTATGGCTATCCGTACTCGGCTGACGATCCATGGCACTGCAACGTGAACAAGGTACACACAGACTGGAGGCCCAATGCCGTATAAAAGAATAGTTCACGGACAGGTCGTGTACTGGCCTGAACGGTGCAACATAGGCAAACGCAAGATATTGCTGGATCCCAAGCAGAGCCCGATGGAAAACTGCTGGCGCATCATCAAGATCGCCTCGCTTATACGTCTTACCATGTTCAAGATATTCGCATACGACTACGGTGACATGGCAGACCTCGAACAGATGGTTCAGATTGCCACGTATAATCGACTTCGCGACATGGTCAAGAATGGCGAGTACGACCGTCGTTACAGCTTCTATTTGAACTGTAGGGCGGCTTGCTGGAGCGTTGCGCAGCACGTCCTTGATAAATGGCTGGCTGATTTAAAACAGCGCTACAACAATCTTGACGGCAATGCCGTCATAGGCAATTCCGACCACGGTTCGCTTACATTGTTCGACAGCCTTGCTTCTCATACGACGCCCCGGCTAATGACCGAGTCAGATTACTGTGTCAAGTACGACAAGCGACGCTGGCATGAATATGACAGACAAGGGGATCGGACGCGAGTATTGCGCGAAGAAACGCACAAGGCATACGACCAGTATTGTGAAGAATGTCTCTTGTACGGAGTCCAGGATGTGCTGAGCTATGACGATTTCGTCAAGCGCAACTACAGCGAGTCAGAGCTTGACCTGATCTGCAAACGGCCACGACAGCGACTCAAGAAGGCCAATGCAAAGGCTGGTAGGCCACGCTTCGAATCATCGACAAACGAGAAGAAGAAAGCCCAGCGTGAGTACAATCGAGCCTACTATCAGAGGCACAAAGAGAGTGCAAGGGCCTACGCTGCAGAGTATCGTGCGCAGAATCGCGAAAAGATAAAGGAATATCAGCGCAAGTGGTACTTGAAGAACAAGGCCAGTGCTTGAACATCATCCTCGGTAATCTCGCATTGCACGGTCTCGCAGTATCGTGCAATGTCATCGACTTCGTGAGGTGTCAAGACTTGCTTGGCCAGTATTTCGCGTATTCTGTTCATCGTAAGCATGCACCGCAATATAGCGGGATTTGCGAGGACTGGCAGGGGTCTTTGTGAGTAAATTTTATGAAACGGAAAGCGGCCCCTTGCGGAGCCGCTTGACTTATTATAAGGAATAGGGGCATTCGCCCCAGAAGGCGCAAGGTTAAAAAAGTGTATTGATTGATGATAGGTGAACCCTTACGCCTTCTGGGACGCTCTCCGAAGAGAGACACCCGGTTACTTGCGCCCAAGACGTTTCTTGATCTGGTTGTCGGCGACCAGATGAAGGTAGTCTTCGTCGTAGTCTTCTCCTTCCTTGCAAGTAGCGAAGAATGAGCAGAACTTGTCGACTTCGTCGGCAGTCAGCGACCTTTCGATGTCGTTGGACTTGTCGAGCAATCTGTGGGCCGTAAGTACGTTTCTGACGTTAATAGGAGAGGCAGTCGTGCTCATAGTCTAGTTCCTCCAAGTAAGCGAAGAGTGAAATTAGGTAGAGTTGGTATTCGGTCATTTGGTGTTCTCCCTATTCATTCGTTCCGTGTACTGCGGATTGTCGGCCATGAGCTGCACGAGTTCGTGGTAAGCCTTGGATTCCTCCTCGGTTCCGAAAGTGTCGACTGTGCTTTCGAGACGGTGGATCGGAAGAGGAGTGTCAAGCTTTCCTTCTTGGACGTCGCAAGCGTATGCCCAACACGCGATATTGAATGCCGTCCTAATTCGGTTGGTTGCGAAAAGTACGTTAATCCTTCTGGTTAACAAGTTGCTGAAAGATCGGTAAGATTTACATTTCATAGTAACCTCTTTTTGTGTAACAAATCTAGCAGGATTTGTCAAATGCGTTTTGTAATATATACTCATACAGACCGGACTAGGACTGCCAGTCCACCGTCTCGAATTCTGTGTCAAATTCTGACATAATGTCGCGTTCGAAGGCTTCCTGAATCATCTCGTCGGTGACTTGCGGCCTCTTCTCGCGCTTGATGTCGCGCAATGTCCATCGGACAAAGTAGACAAGGGCTGCGGCAGTCGCCGCAAGCACCACGCTACCTATCATGTCAGCGACAGCCATAGACCCTGTTGACCTTTGCGATGTATTCATTCTCGAACCCCATTGGTGGTCTTAGACAAATTACTTCATTGTAGGTGCAGCCTAGCGACTGGAGCCACATGAGCTTGCTGAACACTGTTCTGTCGCGAGATCCCTCTACGGTTTCGTCGAAGACTTTCTGCACGTAGTTCAGTGCGCCAGTGTGGTTGGCTGAAGGGTCGCGGTCGGCCTCCGCTATCTCACGCTTCCAGTGGAAATCCTCGCGGTATTCCTCCCACATCTGCTCGAAGTTCTCGCTCGCGAACGAAAGGAGTTCTCCTTGGTGCTGCACGTAGCGATAGTCCTTGTCACGTGACTGCACACAAGGCAACACTTGCCAGTGTCCGCGATCGAAGCAAGTTTGGTCGGCCATGGGGAACAAGCTCATAAGATACTTCTTCACTGGGCCTTCGAGCCACTTTACCTTGATACGTTCTTTCAATGGGAAGACGGCTCTAAATCGGTCGCCTTCCTTGCCGTTGTGCCATGAATACGTTGTCCACAACTGGTATGAATAGCGGTGGAAGTCTCTCTCGAACTCTTCCATGCTGGTTCCGTTGTCGACGTCGACCTGGAGCGCGTAGAGTTCATCGATGTTGGCACCAGTGCAGCGCGGCTTGCCGGATTCGTTGTCTAGTTCGACGTATTCGGCCATGGAGCCGAATATCATGAGCGGTGCCGCCGCCTTGTCATCGAGCACCATGGGGTTCGCGATGAGGCGATTCCACTGGTTCTTGGTGACACGGATCGGCTGCATGTAGGAACAGAAAGTGTTCGGCTTCAAGAGCGATATCATGCGACCTCCTCGTCGTCGTTATTTCCTTGCGTCATGAAGGAGATGTCGTTGACGTTTATCGTGTTCTTGCGGACAAACTTCTTCTCCGCCTGTACTGACGGCTTGATGACTACGCCTTCCTTGGTGATGTAGTCCGGCTTGATGCGGATTCTGGTGAAAAAATTACCATTCTTTCCGTGCTGTCCGACATGTCCGTGGTTCTCAAGGTACTTCTTGAAGATCTTGTAGTCTCCGCTACGGTAGTCGAGAATGAGCTGCGATTCGCTACCGAACTTCTTGACCTTCAATGCATCTCCGAACGTCGAGAACAAGCTCTGGTCTACGGCAGTGTACTCCACGATGAGGCTTGCCATGTCGGTCAAGAGCATCGTGTAGCCGTCCTCGTCGCTGTCGGCCTCGTCGCAGTACTTCTCGACAAACTTGTTGAAGCCGTCGGTGATTTCGGTTTCCTCGTAGTCGTCGACCGTGTAGTACGTGGAGATCTCAGGATCCTTGCTGTATGCGCGGAGGATTCTGGCCTTGTCGTCGTAGACTGGCTTCATGATTGGCTTCCCGGAGATCGGGTTCACCTCGCCAGTCGGAACGAAGAAAATGCCTTCTAGGAACAGCTTCTCGTCTTCCGGACAGCAGAGGAAGAATCCTCCGTCGCGCTGGCGGAAAGGCGATTCCTGATAGACTCTCCAGCAGTACTTGAGGTAGGCTTCGCCGTCGTCGATGAGCTTCTGCTTGTCGGCTGTGGACATGTTGTCCATGGAGCTGTGTGTGCCCTTCCAAGTCGTAGGGATGAAGCGGCGGCGTACAGCGTGGGACATGAGGACGCATCCGTTGTTGCTCGGCACGATGAGTCTGAACTGGCTCGGATCCCATTCGACGGCGTCCATGTTCTTCATCTGCAGAGTCTTCGTGTCGGAACCGATGATGGACTTGCCGTTGCTGGAGTTGAGAGACTTTCCGTCATACTCGTTCACGACTGCGATGCGGTAGTTCCACGGACGGGACGAACCGAGTCCGAACTGGTTGCCGTCCTTGAGAACCTCGTTTTCGAGGTGTACAGAGATGTTCGTGTGTACGACATTCTCGATGACTGTCGTGACAAGTTCAGCGTCCGTAGACTTGCCAGTCTGTCCTGGGTCGGAGCACACTAGGGACTGCTGCGCCGTGTTGTTGGCGTCGAGAAGCGATCCGATGTAGAAGTCGTGACGGTGCATGAGGCGTTCGGAGCACTTGCCAGCATGGAAGTACTTCCAAGACTCTGGGCACTCGGCGTTGCGCCACTCGGATTCCGGCCAGATGATGAAGTGCGACACGGCCATTTCAGTCGGGTCGTTCGAGAACACCTTGAACTTCGGAGACTGCTTGAGGATTCCGCGAGTGGCCTTGAGCCAGTTCGACGAGAGCCATTCCACGAAGGCGTCTACAGTAAGTTCGGGCACGGCGGTCTTCTTCGCATATACCGCGTAGCAGCGGAAGAACTTGCGATCCTTTCCGTCTTCTCCGGTCTCGTGTCTGTATGTCTTCTTCACATCGACGATGTGGCGGAAGATTGTCGGGACGTCGTTGAGGAAGATGTCCTCGATAGGGTGCTGCTCGTCGTTCTCCGGATATTCAGGGAGAGCGGCCACCTTCTTCTGGAGAAGCCTCATGTAGCGCTCGTACTTCATTGCCATCGCCGCAGTGATGTCGGAGTACAGGCCCTCGGCGGACGTGTCGCCAGCGGAGAACACGATCTGCGGCTTTCCAGCCGTCGTCTTCGTCATGAGCCTCACACACTTGCCGTTTGCGCGGAACACTGGCGCGGAACCGAGAATGGCGAAGCAAGACATGAGATCCTTGTCGCTGTCGTTTGGGAGGATGCACGGAACCGCGTTGAACAGGTCGACCGTGTCCTTGTCCTTTGCGAGGCCGATGATTGTATAGTCAGCAGTCGTAGGCGCAGACTCGGCGATCTCTTGCTTGATGCGGCTCTTAGTTTCGTCCTTCTCTGCAGCGATCTTGTCGAGCATGTCGGCGATTACGTTGGTGTTCTCCTCGTACTCGAACTTGATGTCGTCCTTGAGGTCTTGCTTATGGCCGTTGAGCCAGTTCTTGGCAGCATCCCAAGTGTCTGCGGTCTCTTCGCCGTCGGCGATTGCGTACCTTAGCTTGGTGAGCTGCTTGCGGAAGTTGCCAGGTTCCTTACGGAGAGCGTCGGCCACCTTCTTGATGTCCTTGGATGAAGACTTGATGGTGAAGCCACATGTGCGAAAGTATTCGTAGAATTCCATTTCTTTTGTTCCTTCGGCGCACATAAAAACAGGAGTGCGCCAGTTTTGCAAGAGCCCTTAATCTCTCACAAACCAGCGCACTCCGAGGAACAATAGAAAATCTGTGTTAAAAATTGTTTACCGAAAATGCAACAAGTTCGTTATCGCGTATTAAGGGATTGCGATTATTGAATTTGTATGCTTAGGTTCATCTGATAAATAAATTACTTCAGTTGTGTCGAAGTCGGAACCAGATGACTATGTGACGTTTATATGATCTCTCGGTAAACCTTTGCTGTTGAAGTTGACCTAAGTATAGAAATATCGAATTTGAATTGCAAATCGACCTCGAAGGTGAACTCAAAATGACCTTCGGTGAAGTCATGGTGAAGTCAAGGTGAAGTCATTTCGAAAAATGACTTCACCCGAAAAATGGCGTTTTTAGCTCAAAAACGGCAAAAAATGCTTACAAAATACTTATGGTGAAGTCGTGAATACATTTTTTCTAATTGGGATATGGGAGATGAAAATATAACACTACCTTTTATTACTATAATAACCGACTTGGCAAAAATGACTTCACGTGTTCACCGTAAGAAAAATGTAAGTAAAAAACGGCGAAATTCGCTCAAAAACGGCAAAAATGGTGGTGAAGTCATTTTAAAAATGACTTCACCTTGACTTCACCGTGACTTCACCAGAGGCCGTTTTTGATCAGATCGTCGATCGTCGACGGTATAAGCACCTCATGCTCGTAGGTCTTGTCCACAAGGCTTTTCAGTTCTTCGGTCTGTCTGGCAGCTTGGTAGAAACGAAGTGCCGTGGTTTCGCCATGGCATAGGTACTGGGCGGTCAGCTTGATATCTGCCGAAGCCTTGTACATCATCATGCTCACAGATCTCCGGAACTGGTGCAAGTTCCCCTTGGGCATGTTGGATGCCTTGATAGCCCTTTGTAGGACATGGTGCCAAGACGCTTGCGAAGGCGGAAGGCTGCCGAAGATGTACTCGCTGGTTCTAGGCAATCGGTTAAGCATCTGGGCTATGCGCCAGTCTATGGGACATCGCCTGGTCGTGTTGGTCTTGTTGTTCTCGGCTCTGAACGTTATGACATTGCCAACCAAGTCCGACCACAGCAGCTCCCTTGTCTCGGAACAGCGTGACCCTACCGTGGCCAGTGTCCAGAAGAAAGCCTTGTACACTTCTGTCTGTTCCTCGTCCTTGCACTGCACGGCGTTGATTATTGCGGCCATCTGTGGCATAGTCCAGAACCCCTTCTCGACGTGCTGAACCTTGGTTCTAGGTATACGGTCTATTAAGCGGTAGTCGAGTCCGTACCTTGCCGAGCAGAACTTGGTGAACTCGCGCAAGGTCACTGAGTAGTTCTTGCGTGTGGAGCTGGACAGGCTGTCGAACTTGGTGAGCCACTTGCGGAAATTGTCCTCGGTCATGTCCGTGACAAGTGCATCCTTCGGAGCTATAACCGACAGCGCCCTCGTGTATACGGCTATGCTCTTCTCTCTGTGGCCCGTACGGCGCAGTTCCAGCTCCCACTCGGCCAATGCCTCGCCTTGGACAGAAACTGGCTTGGAAGTACCTTTCTGGGCTATTAACTTGCTATCCCTTCTGAGCAGCTTGGACGGGTCTGGTTCCTCGTTGGCAAGTATCTGGGCATTGTACAGCTCGACCTCGCGTGTGCGGAGCAGACAGAAGGCTTCGGCCTGGGCCTTGGACTTGGTGTGTAGGTTCACGTCAAGGACTGGCTTGCCGCTTTCCCGTACTCTGCACCAGTACGTGTCGTCGCCACGGTTCTTGTTCTTCTGGTACGGCTTGTAGCTGATCTTGATGAGGTTCATTTTGAGGTACGTCCTATGCAGTTAATTTGTAGGTCAGTTGTCGTTTTTGGCTCAAAATCGCCAAATGTAAATATAACAATAAAACAGTTGTTAGTTGACAGACCAGTTATATCTTGGGCTTAAACAAGGCTGAGGTACATCTGAGGTTCCGTTCTCGCTTGGTTTGAAGTAATTTACTCCGTATAACAAGGAGTAAATTATGTCTCTCGAAACAGAAGTTAAGTCCATCATCGGTGTAAGGCCGATTTCCTATTTCAAAGTCGAAGGCGCATGCGCCTATGACGATCGCGACCCGTTATTTGACCCTTCTAAGGGATCAAGACTGCAGCTTTTCTCTGATGCTTACGCCCTGGCTATGATTGACTACTACAAGAAAGGTCAAGCTACACCGTTTGCAAAGGACGTTCTTGTGGCTATTCTGATTCGTATTACGGATAAGCACGAAAGCACCGAGCTTGTACACTTGCGTTTGTTGTCTGACGCATACTTCGCGATACCAAAGCTGGAACACTTCGCCGAGGCTGTAGTGCTTCCTAATACAAGAAGGCTTTCAAATGAATGTCGAAAGCTGAAGCCAGCTGCATACTTAGAGAAGTGCGAAGCCGTGGTGTTTGAGACAACATTAGCTGAGTTCAGCAAGATTGTGCGGAGTGTCGGCGGTGCTAACACTATTAAGACGGTTGAAATCCGTGGAAGCTTCGACGGTCATATTACAACAAACCGCCGCTTTGATGAAACCAACGAGTTCGACCTTGCACTCACGAAGTTCATTTTTGATTGGAATATGAAGGTCGATGGCCTAAGCGACGAGGAAATTGCTGAGAAGTGGAAGCAGACCCCGTGGAGCACAGTGGAGGCCAAGTAATGCTCGACTACATCCTCACCGAACATTCTATCGCCTCGCTTATCGCAGCAATTATCCTCACCACGGCCATCGCAGTCGCCGTCGTGGCAATACCAACGCGCTGGGCTGCAGAGCACCAGTGCAGCAAACGCGCAGCCCTGCTCCAGACAGAATACCAGTACGACTTCTGGACTGGATGCTGGGTTCGACAAGCTGACAACACCTGGGTCGAGTACTCCACCGTCAGAACCGTTGGTGACAAGTAATGAACAGTTCCGTAAACCGTTACATCTGTGAGCTTCTCTTGGCCGTGTGTGCGATAGTCAGCGGCTTTGCACAGCTCAAGATAACGCTCATCAACTGGCAAACCAGTACGGAAGAATCCGGGGACAACAAATAAACTATTTGCGGTGCGGCGGTGCGGCGTTTCCTATTTCCTTTGGCCGTGCCGCCGTTCCTGTAATTTGAAGTATAAGCTATGGAGTTTTTTGCATGGCTAATAAGCAGAACAACAAGAAGAACATCAAGGTCGATGTGCCCGAAGTCGCAAGCCCTGCCGAGGACTTGTCCAGACAGCAGCAAGCCATTGAATCGATCGTGGCTGGATACGGCGCTGGCAATTCCATTCCGGACTTGCTGAAGGCCATTCTGACCGAACTCGTGAAGTTAAGAGTAGGAGGCGGACATGTGTGAGAATGGCGAGAAGACATCCGTGAAGACTCCTGGGCAGATAAAGCGTGAACAGAACCTAGTCAAGTTTACGCCTATGACCTCGAAACAAGCCCAAGAAGCCGCTGTAAAGGCCAGAAATATACGTAAACAAGTCCGTGCCGAAATGCTTAACAAGGTTGTAAGCAATTACGACTTCGGCGATGAAATGGTAAAGGCATTGAAGAAAGGCGATCTCGACAAGGTGACTCTGCTGAAGGAAGCCATGCGCTTGATAGGTCTGCAGCATGACCAGTCAGAGGAAGCAGTGACCAAGATGGAAGTCAAGACCGACGCGAAGGTCGATTCCAAGCTGGAAGTATCCATTTCAGGAGTTTAGGATGAAGGTCGATCTGAAGCTGTTACCGCATCAGATCAAGTTGATGAAGAGCAAGGCTAGGAAGTCCTTGCTCTTGTGCGGTCGTGGTGCTGGCAAGTCCTACATCTGCGCAGTCATGACCTTGCTCACTCTGCTCCAAGGCAAGAACGTCTTGCTCGGTGGACAGCGCTTCGATACGCTTCATGACACTTTGTATGCCGAGATAAAGGCCATGGCCCACGAATGGGGCATCTATGGCAAGATCGAGTGGCGAGAATCTCCAATGATGATGACGTTCGGCGACGCCCATGTCTACTTTGGCACGTACGCAGCAAAGGAGGCCGTCCGTGGCTACAGCAATGTGGAGCTCATGATTCTCGACGAAATGTTCCTTGCCGACGTCGACATCTTTGCCATCTGGGGCCCAGTCATGCGTGGCCCTAAAGTAGCAAATCCTCGCATCATCGGTGCTACAACGCCTCGCCCAGGCAGTCTTTGGAACGTCATGTTCGCCGACCCTAACTGTGACTGGGAAGTCATACGTGCAGTGACCAAGGACAACTCCTTCATTACTGAAGAACAGTTCAACCTCATTGTCAGCAACATCCAAGACGATGTGATGTACCGTTCAGAAATCCTCGGCGAGGTCATCACAGATCTCGGCGGTTCAGCGATCATACACCTTGGTGATTTCCCAAACATTTCAGCACCGACTTCGGACACTTCTGTCATTGCTGGGCTCGACTGCGCCGAAGGCGTAGAACGCGACTGCACTGCCTTCGTCGTACGCAAAGGCAACACCATTCTGGACATGTGGAAGCTGAACCAGATCGACCATGAAGAGACTGTAAGGCGCGTCCGTGAAGCCCATGCGCGATTCCATATCACGGAGTTGAACATGGACGCCGCTTTCAGCGATTACGAGTATAACGTGCTGAAGTACGAGATTTCGTGCGAACAGATTAACTTCGCACGTGCGGCGTCCGAGGAAGGAAAGGACAAGTACGCCAATGTCCGTGCCGAGATGTACTTCAACGCGGCTTGGCATATCAAGCACGGACTATGCGTGGACGGATTCTCGCTCAGTCCAGAACTGAAGCGACAGATGTGCGCAATAGGCTGGCTACATAACAACCAAGGCAGACTATTGTTGACAAAGAAAGAAGACTTGAGGGCTGCCTTGAAGATGTCCACCGACATCGCCGACGCATTGGCCTTGACATGTCTGCGCAGATACACTGCTGACGACCCTACTATCAGACAGAACACAATCAGAAACAGGGAGCAACTGGAAAGATGGAGCCAGTTCATGGGATAACATGGAAATGCGACTGCTGCGGACTATGTTGCCGACATGTAGGGCGCTTTGCACAGATGCGCGACTACGCCCTTCCTGACGGCAGCTGTAAGTACCTTGTCGACAACAAGTGCAGCATATATGACCATAGGCCGCTCGTGTGCAATGTTGCCGAAGCATATAAACTGTTCTTCAAGGAGCGCATGTCCGAAGCCGAATATTACGACCTCCAGCAGCGTTCGTGTGATTTACTCAAGAAGGAAGTAATTTCTGCAATATGATAGAGCAACTTAACACGAGCAAGGATCATTCCGAGGCAATCAAGTATGCCATACTGCTCCGCAGAAACGGCACTATATGCCCAGCCATTGACGACTTGCTTGGAAAATTTCTTTACAACATAGCAAGATGGGCCGTGTCCGAACATGACCTCATGTGGCGAGACAAGCCGGACGTTGTTTCCGACGTCGCGCTAAAGGTCATCCAGGCCGTGGACAAGGTAGACCTTGACAAGCCAGCTCCGCAGATACTCGGATACTTGCGCACTGCTGCCAAGAACGCCCACAAGAATATACTCGAAGCCAACAGCTGCCAGAAAAGGACTGGCGAACTTGTCGACGTCGAGGTCGTAACAATCGCCACGGACATCCGTGGCCAGAGAATTTATCAATAGGAGAAGCCTTATGAGCTTTACAGACAACCTTATCGACGATTTCAAAAAGGACGACGAACCGACTACGGAACTCACCAACGAGGCTCCGAAGGAATGGAGCCGTCCGAAGGAAGAGAACGAGCCGGAACCTCAGACGGAACCAGCTCCAGAACCAGCCAAGGACACGGAAAAGGTCGAGCCGGAGACTCCGCAAGATCTTGAGCCGAAGCAAGAACAGCCCAAGCCAGACTTGAGCCAGATCCCTCAAGAGGACAAGATCGAACATGCCTTCAAGAAGCAGCTGTCCAAGCAGAAGGCCAAGCACGAGGCAGAGATCGCAGACCTCAAGGCCAGTTTCCAGCAGCAGTTCGACGAGTTCAAGAAGTCCATGCAGCCCAAGGAAGAGCCCAAGACACGTTCCGACTTCGCCACTGACGACGAGTACATCAAGTACCTGACCAAGCAGGGCTACCTCGAAGCCAAGGCCGAATCCGACGCACAGACTGCCAAGGAGGAAGCCGAGGCCGAAGAAAAGCGCAAGGCCGAGGAAGAACTACGTGCAAGGAACGAGGCGGACGCTCGCACGTTCGGCGAGAACTCGCGCAATGCCTTCAAGGACGCTACCGCATACGGCGACTACACTTCCAAGGTGAACCGTGCGATCGAGAACGGACTTGGCGAAATCTTGGACACAGTTCCGAGCCTTCGCGACTTTATCTTCAAGAATCCGGAAGGCCCAGTGGTCTTGAACAAGATGCTGTCCGACCAAGGCTCATTCATTCGAGTCATGGGCCAGACTGATCCGACCATGATGATCATCGCGGCGCACGAGCTGGCCATGGAAAGCCGTACGGCTGAACAGCCGCCAGTCCAGCAAGAGGAAGTTCCTCAGCCCCGTGTGCCGCACTTGGGCAAGCCTGGGGCTCGTAACGCTTCGAGCGATGCTGGCTCCATGTTCGGTTCGGACAAGAGCCTTCTGAGCTTTGTCCGAAACGTGAACAGCCGTCGTCGATAGCCGTAAAAATCAATCCTGTAATTTGGAAATGAGAGGGAAGGAGTAATTAACCGTCCCTCTCTGCCAACTTGGGGTATGTAACCAAGCTTCCCGCATTGAAACTGCCAAGAACGGGCTTGGGACTAACAACAAACAAACTCCAAGAAGAGGATTTTTACTATGGCTAATAAGTTTAGCAACAACAAGAAAGTCCAGCTCTTCGCTGCCGCAGTGGCAGATGAAATGGACTACGTCAAGGCTTCGGTGAGCAAGCTCTCCGAATCCGACATGGCCAATAAGAAGTTTGGCCGTTCCTACAACATCTATTTGCCGGATCCGGGCAAGGTCATTCAGGGTATCAAGGCCGACTCCGACGAAATCGACGAAGTCGAAGTTCCTATCTACCTTGACAACTTCAACACTTCTGTCACTCTCGACGCATGGGAAGAGAAGACCGACATCGAAGACTTTACCGCTGAAGTGGTTAAGCCTCGCGCAGTCAAGCTCGCCCGTACCGAACAGAAGAACATCGTTGAAGGCAACTGCTTCAAGTCCTTCCAGGCCGTCGTAAAGACTGGTACTCCGGGCTTCGACCTCCTCTCCGACGCTGCTGACGCTCTCCGTGAACTGTCCGTGGCTGGCGACGTGGTTGACTTCCAGGCTCCGTCTGTGCTCGGCAAGATTTCCAGCTCCAACATCGGCAAGTTCTTCGAAGACCAGAAGGCCAAGGAACTCTACACCAAGGCTTACATTGGTACGTTCGACTCTGCTGACCACGTTGGCTTGGCAGTCCTTCCGAAGATCACGGTTCCGACTCTCACGACTCCGACCGTGACTGCAACGGCAACTGCATCTGGTAACGGCTTCGTGATCAACACGATCACTCCGGCTGTTGGCGAAACGCTCATCGCTGGTCTTGCTTACAAGATCAAGGATGGCAACAACAACTTCGTCAAGATCGTTGATCCGTCTGGTCTCGAAACTGACCAGGATCTCGTGATCATCACGACTCCGGTGTTCGACGGTTACGACACTCGTGCCAACGGCAAGAAGATCAAGACCAAGATCGGTATTCCGGAAATCCGCATCACCAAGCAGGGCTACGCCGACGGCAACCCGAACGCATGGTGCGACGCTTCCGCTGCTGCCTTCACGCTCGTTCCGCAGCTTACGGACGGCAAGAAGTATGCCATCGGTCAGCTCCGCCTCGTCGATGCTTTGGCATACGACGGCTACAAGTTCAAGAACCTTCCGGGCTCTGAAAACGAAGCTGTCGCCACTGTTGCTGGCGTGACTGCGAAGATGTCCGCATACGGTGAAGGTGAATACCTTGAAAAGATGATCCGCGTCGACCTTCCGTTCGCGGCTGGTCTCATGGATCCTCGTCTCTCGGTTACAACCTACTTGCAACTGACGTAGTAGTAAAGTAAAAGTTACAAAAGGGCTTGTGCTTCGGCACGAGCCTTTTTTCGTTCTCTGTAACGCCTAGTGCGTTCACGAGCGTTCGCACGTCCTTTCTCAGTCTTGCGGTATTCAGAGATCCTCTGCTTTTCTTTCTCTGCCCATGCTGGATCTTTCATGTGTTCGGCATAGTAAATACGGGTGTTTCTACGATGATATTCTTTTGGGTTGTCACATCTACGAACACCTAGATCACGAGCATTTAATACGATAGAAGAATTGTTGTTCTGTTCCTTATATGTTGCCCATCTCAAGTTATCCAGTCGGTTATCGTCACGAACTCGGTTGATATGGTCAACCGTCGGCTTTTCGTCTGGATTGTCCAAGAAAGTTTCAGCAACCAGTCTGTGTACAGTTCTTGGTTTATGCGCAACATAGGCGTATCTGTAGCCAGTATTAACTAAAGCTCCATTAGTCCATCCCATACTTGTCAAGACATATCCGTCTTCTCGGACAAGTACCTTGTGCTGTGGATGTATAGATATCCGTGGGGTTTCGATAGTAAAAGCTGCTGTTTTCGTCAATGTAATCATGCTTAACAAGGTAGAAAGAACCTGTTTGAATTGCAAGGTGCTGTAATTTAGTAACAGAAGAGGTCTCTACATGATTCAAGTAAATGATTTAACCCAAATGTGCAACGAAATGGTTGGAGTTGTCAGCCATGAGGAATCGCTTGAAGGCGGCCTTGCGGAGGTCTCCGTACAGCAGCTTAATTTGCTCATATCCGAGCTTAACGGACAAGGTTACTTGTCCATGACCCAGAACTACATCGACCATGCCAACACAAGGGACGTGTATTTCAAGGTTCTGACGGATGCAGAACGTGCGAATCCGCCGCAAGACGTGATTGACATGGAGCCGCCACAGTCAATCGACGGCGTCTCACGCCGCATCGGCATGACTTACTTGCCGTTGCAGCCTATCGACTTGCAGCAGATGAGCCAGAAGAACCCGATGACTCTGGCAAGGTCTTGGAACTACGACAGATTCTACGAGCCAATTCCGGACGATATCGACGGTGTCCGACGCGAAGTCGGAAGGCTCCGACTTGACGGATGGTCTCAGCAAGGCATCCGCATCTTCCTTTCCGAGAAGCTGCCGAAGTACACTCTCGACGACACTGTCTACTTGCCAGACCTTTACAACAACATGATCATCCAAGGACTTTGTACGAAGCTCTGCGACTGGCACCACCTTCCGGACGAGACCAAGAACCGTTTCGACACGGCCTTCACGGCTGCGAAGTCGCTCATCAAGCGCCAGAACATTACCCAGCGCATGATCCAGTCCGGCCCTGTCGGAGGCTCATACAAGGACAGTTACTACGACGGCGTTGCTGGCGAAGGATGGTAATATGTCTGTAACAAAAGTTTCCAACTACTTGCTCGGAGGCACCAACAAGGCTCGCCATCCGGCCACCATGGGCTCCGAATGGAGCTGCAACATGTATCTGGAGACGAGCGGCAAGAACACGTACCTCGCCTCGGTTCCTGGGCTGAAGTTCTACAAGAAGATTCTCCAGAGTGGTCGTTGCCGTGGTGCGTACGTGTCAAGCATCGGCAAGGACGGCGTGGCCGAAGATGCGTTTGTATGCTTCGGAAACGTCTTGTTCCGAATAGACTACACGGAGACCGTTGAAAGGATCGGCGTTGTCGCTTCTGGAACTGGCCGTGTCGTATTTGCCGAGACAGGTGGCCTACGGCCAATGCTTCTCGTAGCTGACGGCGTTAATCTCTGGTGCTACAATATCCTCGAAGGCGGAGCCCTTCAGCGCATACCGTTGCCTAGCCGTGTCACTGGTGACGGCGGATCCATCAAGCCGACTCATGTGGCAGTGATTTCTGGTTCGATCGTTGTTAACGATTCGGGAACTGGTTTCTGCTATTATAGCAAGCCGTACCCTTTGGCCAAGGACAAGCGCGAGGTCTTCCAGATCATCAACGGCGAAGTCCAGTACACGGACGATACGCGCCTTGAAGTGGCAACTACGGAAGTCGACTCCATCGACTATGTCTTCTACGACGACTACGGTGTCCAGCAGTTCTTCAATGCACAGACAAGTTCAGACGCCATACAGGCCATTGCCGCAGTCGGCAGCAGCTTGTATCTGTTCTGTACGAAGACTGTAGAAATCTGGCAGCGCGGGTCTGGCGATAATGAAACTTGGGTTCGTACAAGCTATACGACCAATGCCTCGAACGGTATCCAGTGTCCATATTCTATTGCAATCTGTGGTTCCACGCTGTACTACCTCGGCTCTGGCGAGTCTTACGCCAAGGGCATCATGCGCGTTGACGGAAACCAGTACACCAAGATCTCCGATGACTGGCTTGAGGCCAAGCTGTTGAAGGAACGGTCTGACACTGTCTACGCATTCGCCTACGCAGTCGGAAGCCATAACTTCTACGTGCTGCAGTTGCCTACAGTCGGCGAGACTTGGGTATACGACACGGATACGAACGAGTGGCACCAGCGAGTTTCACGCGACAAGACATCTGGACAGGAAATACAGTGGCGAGTTGCCGCAATGTCGTGGTATCGTGGCAGATTCATCGCCTACTGTCACGACGGTTGCGCATATATGCACTCCGAGGACTACTGGTACGAGGACTATGACACTACAAAGTCCATACCTATGACAAGGCATAGACAAGGTTCTGTAATTGTCAACGACAACGTTCCTTTCGTCTTCGACGAGCTGGCAGTTGAATGCAACGTCGGTACATGGGATCGAGACGGCTATAAAGAGGAACCCAAGATGCTCATGCAAGTGTCCAAGGACGGCGGTGAGCACTTCGGCAATATCCGTAGCTGCAGCATGGGCAAGACTGGCCAGTACTCTTACCGTGTACGTTTCCACGGCTTGGGCATGAATCGCTTGTGCGTAATCCGTCTGACATATTCTCACCCGACAAGCCTTGAGCTGACCACGGTGAGCCAGAGGATCACGCCTACGTTGAGGGTAATCTAATGCGTAGTACCATCATCGATGCTGGCTCCAAGCAGAGCGACGTGTGGGGTCTCCTTCAAGGGACTTGGAACGAGTTCAACAAGGACAGCTGGCACATTGTAAAGACGCCGTTCTTCTTGACGCTCACGGCGACGTGCAGCGAAGGCGGCCATCCGTTGCCGTTCAGGTTCAAGGTGCCCATCGTGGGCATCAAGTACTTCGGCGACGGCGGCATAGAGGCCGTCATTGTGAGACCGGGCGAGAACAGTATCAACGTCACAGAGAAGTGTGTCGTGAAGTTCCAGCTGTTCGGCAATGAAGCCGAAACAGAGGCTGTAATTTAACAATAGAAAAGGAGTTTGAGATGATTCCAGCACTAATTGCGGGAGGTGTAGCACTTGCAAGTGCTGGCATCAACGCATACAACCAATACAAGCAAGGTGAACGAGCACAGGACATGTACCAGTCCCTTGCTGACCAAGCCGCTGAAGTAGAAGCAAAGAACCAGGCGGACATCAACCGTTTTCAGACTTACAACAACCGCTACTACGGCACGGACGCCGAAAAGTACTCGCAAGCACTGCAAGATTTCATGGCTTCTCCAGTGTATCAGCAAGACTCGTTCGGCTACCAAGGTTCCATCGAAGACTACATGGATCCGGCTCGCAACCAGCGTGTCGCTGCATCTATGCGAGCCCTTGAACAGCAAGGCGCTGACGGCGGAAATTCCTTCTCCTCCGACTTCATGAACCGTATGGCTGGGAAGCAGCAAGCACTGGCTTCTGACGAGTGGAAGAATGCTTACAACCGTCTTACGCAAGACCGTCAGCAGCAGCTCGCAGCTTACAACGCCAATGCCCAGGCTGGCTGGAACAACTACAACGCAAAGACCCAGAAAGCGCAGTATGGCATCGGCCAGTACGGCGCTGCACGTGATGCGCTTGTCGGAAATTACGGAACGGTTCTTTCCGCTGGTATGCAGAACAGACAGGCTGGCCTTCAGTCCCAAGCTAATGCCATGGGAGGAATCTTGGGCGGTCAGAACCAGCAGTCTAGCGCACTCGGACAGTTGGTTGGCCCAGCCGCACAGTTCGCTGGTGCCTATTTCGGCGCTGGAGCTTCGTAAGGAGGAATTATGGCATTTTCATTTAACTGGGCTGGACTACAAGTACCGACTGTCCAATACACCAAGGCCATTGACGACCCCGACTTCGGCAAGAACCTCGGCCTTGCAGCGCGTGGTTACGAGAACCGTGCCGCTGCCAAGGAATACGGCAAGTTGCTGGAAAACTATGCAAGGGACAAGCGAGCAGCTTCCTATACAAAGGAACAGCGCATCAAGGCTATCAAGGATGAGCTTGCGCAGCTCTATGCCGCAAAGCAGACCATCCAATCACAGCTTGACACGCCTCAGCCGCAGTCGGAAGTTCCGGTTGAAGATGCTTGGGCTCCGACAGAAGAAGAGACTCAAGCTCTGGTATTCGAGCCGAATAGTGCAACGCGCCAGCAGATCATGGACATGCAGAACCGTATCGGAACTGTCGCCGACGGCGTTTGGGGCCCGAAGAGCCAAGCCGCGTATGACAAGAAGTACGGATACCTCGTGAACCCAGGTGCTGGCAACGGAATAACTTTCTAGGAGTAGCGTATGGCTTCGCGTTCAGAGTTGCTGCTTAAATCGCTTGGAAGCATGGCGACCAGTCTCGGCACTGGCGCGTTGCTTGCTCGTGGACTTGGCGGCAACAATATCGGCCCTTCCTCGGTTGGTGCCGACGGCACTCCGGCTGAGACATATCCGAACCCTTTGCACACCGTCGATGTCAATTATCTTCCAGGCCCACCGCAGCTGAACGCAATGCTTCAGCGTGGACTTGCAGACCGTGCTGCACAGATGCAGACATTGGAACAACACAACAATACGCTTCTGAAGTATCTCAAGCAGTTGCCTCCGAATGCGACGGCGAAGCAGAAGCACTTGGCATTGATGCAGGGCGTCGCCGACGAGGAAGCCCTCGACGAGTACTGGGACGACAAGAAGCCGCGTAAGGACTACACGCCGAGTTCGTCCGCAGTGACGAAGGTTCGCGTGACTCCGGACAACAGAATTGAAGTCATGTGGGGTTCGACCCCGAAGTGGTACAGCTACAAGCAGTACCCAGATCCGTACAAGGCATCGCTTGCCATGAAGGAACTGCTCACCAGCGGTTCTATAGGCCGTGCGCTTGTGCGCAAGTCAAAGAAATATGGTCAGTGGGGCCGTGCAAATTACGACGGCGCGATGGCTTAAAAATGGAGTAATTTATATGGCAACGAATACACCGAAAACAGAAATGCAATTTCGTTGGGAATCCGAGCAGAGGCGCTACAACGATCAGATGTCCGACATCGATCAGAAGATAAAAGCGCTTGAGGCAGAGCTGAAAGAACTCGAAACCCCTACTGGCAGCGAAATGAGCGACAGGGACGAACTAGACCTTCTCCTTGCTGCGAACCGTGCGAAGGCTTACGACATGAACGGAGTATCGTCCGCGCTTGGCCGTATTGATTCGCGCATGGGCAACCGTGCTAGGGAACGCCAGACAGAGCTTGCAAACCAGCGCAACAAGGAATACGAGAACTATCTGAAGCTCTCCGACCTACAAGACAAGTACCGTCAACTAGGCATTAACTTCACACAGTCTAAGACTCCGGCAGAAGCTGAACTGTATAAGTCTCAGCTGCAGAATATTGAGAACCAAATCAAGGCTATGAATGGTTTCCCTGAGGGTGGCAACAACATCCAGCTCAAGTCTTATGCGTCTGTCAGAGACAACTACTGGTCTAACACGACAAATACAAAGAATGGCCGTGTGTTCAAGGACGATGTGACTCCGGAAAAACGTGCTGAAATTGTTGACGATTTGCGAGATGTTGGTCTAAACAACGAAGCAGACCAGCTTGAAGCCACACCTACTAAGGGTGAGCAAGACGATGCCAAGAAGAAAGAAGCTGTAAAGAAGGCCAAGATCAAGAAGGCCGTCAAGGCAGTGACCGCACAGATGAACGCCAACAAGAATCGCACTGATGCAGAAGGCATAAAGCTATACCGCGACGCCGAGGCGATGGCTGACTCTCTGTTCCGTAACTATCCGGGCTACGTTCAGCTTCAGAACCATTATCCGATCTACAAGGCAAAGGACTAAAATATGGCAGCTAGGGACACACTTTTCGCACCAGACATCTACAATGTTTTCGACCAGCTCCGCAGAGAAGGCGATGCAGAGAAGCTTGCCGCCTTCGAGGCTGCTCGTCGCAAGGCCATGACCGATGACCAAGAAAGGTTCGAGGTTCTTCGCGGCCTTATGCCTATGGACAATGAAGGAACTGTTCAGCTTCCTCCTGACTCGGCCAACGCCGCACCTTACAACGGATGGCCGACACGTGAAGAATCCATACAAATTCCTACGACTGCAGCCGTGCTTGGCGCTCTAAAGTATAGCGACACCAAGGACAAGAACGGCAATGTCACGAAGACCGCACAGGCCAAGTTCATCGAGGACTATCTCAAGAAGCCAAAGACCATGGCCAAGGAGCTTGAAAAGGGTAACAAGGGATTTGGCGTAAAGTCCGCAGACATTCTCAAGCAAGCCTTCCGCGAGTCCGTCAAGGACGAGGAAGAGCGTCAGACCAAGGAAGCTCGCGAGGCGGCTCTCAACCCGTCTTTCGGCGACAGTCCGCTTGGCTGGGCACAGAGCCGCTTCATGGACTTGTTCATGGGAAGACAGAAGGATGCCTACATGCGCGGAGAAGAGCCGAGCATTGGCGACTATGCCGCCGACATCGGCGGAAATGCGCTCATGTTCGTACCTGGCACTGGCTTCGTCAAGGTCGCTTCGAACGTTCCTAAGCTTGGCACCGCAGCAGCGAAGGTCGCTAACTATGCCGCCACGAAGGCTCCGCGTGTTGCGCCTAAAGTAATCGGTGTCGCCAAGAGCGTTGGCGGAAATGCCGTGGCCCCTACTGCTACTGAAGCACTGCAATATGTGGGCGACGCGATGGATTCGGATCGTGAAGCAAAGTACAATTCTTCTCGCGCCTTGCTTGGCACGTTGACCAACGTAGGTGTCAACGACGTGCTGGCCCGTGCTGGAAGCAAGCTGTTCAAGACCACGCTCGACAAGGAAGCTGGACGTGCTGCCAACAAGGAACTTCAAGAGACCTTGAAGGGCGCTGGCGAGTCAACCACTAACAAGGTATTCAAGGACGCTCTCAACCAAGACCACTTGCAAGCCTACTTGGTGAACAAGCTTGGCGGCGACAAGTCTGCCGACTTCGGCGCAGCCGCACTCGGCATCAATCCGCCGATCGTCAAGGAACTGCGCCAGAACGTCAAGGACGTGGACGACGCTCGCTATCCGAAGGCACAGCTGCCTACTGGCATTGACGCGGTCGATGCAAAGTACATCAAGCAGATCGTCGAGAATCCGAAAAAGATTTATGAAAGCAATGACACAGATTTCAAGATGTGGTTCGCCACAAGAGGCAACGAATTGCTCCGTGGGACTGAATATCACGTCCCCACTTGGGAGGTAAAGTTCTAATGATGGATATCGAAGAAGCAATGAGGTCTTTCCACGACTTCGAAAACCGCGCAAGCAACAAGCGCAGTACACAGATTGACCGTATCAAGGAAGACCGTGCAGTCATGGCCGGAGACCAGTGGAGCAAGGACGACAGACGCCTTGTTGGTCGTGGACGTGTACGCCGCACCATCAACGTGACGAACAACGCCGTAAACGCGGTTGTCAACAACTACATCGGCTATCCGTATGCGTACTTCTCAGGCGATGCCGAGCTTGACGGTCTCATGGCCGCATGGCTAAAGACAAAGTCTAACGAACGTGCGATCAAGGAAGCGCTGTCCGGATCTGTCGCGTTCGGCTTGAGCTATCTCTGCATCGGTACGGACACGGTCTCGGACATGCAGGGCTCCATGGAAATCCCTGTCGTTTACACGGTGCCGGATGTCGCGAACATCTATTACGATCCAGACTCCGTGGAACTTGATGGAAGTGACGCGATCGAGGCGGCTATTGTCGAACTGCGTTCAAAGAACTATGTCAAGGCTCGTTACGGCGAGGAATTTACCGAACACACTTCGGCCATGCCGTTCGTCAACGTATCCTCGAACAAGAACGAGGACGTCATGGCGATCGTCACCTACTATAAGGTCGAGGACGGTTCTTGCGTGTGCTACCGCATGATCGGTGACCAGTTCCTACAAGACCCAGTCGACATCGGCATCGACCGTGTCCCAATCATTCCGGTGTACGGCGAACAGACTTGGGACGACGATGAAATCATCTACCAAGGCATTGTCCGCAAGGCTACGCCAGTGCAGCGACTTATCAACATGTGCTTCACCCAGTTGGGAGATCGCATGGCCATGTCTCCGAAGCCAGTCTTCATGACGACTCCTGAAGCAATCGAAGGCTATTCCGAAGGCTACAAGACTTTCCAGTTCAACATAAATCCGCTTGCGCTTTACAACGACAAGTCTGCCGACGGCAAGCGTGACTTGCCTCCTCCAGTCCGTATGGACAACAAGGTCGAGTTCGGTGACCTCACTGGCATCATCAGCTCCAACCTTGAGCTCATGGCTTCCATAACGGGTGTCGACAGTCGTGGAATGTTTGCACAGGACAACAAGACGGAACTCACCGCAACGGAAGTGCTCAGTTCCGAGAAGCAGTACCAGACCAATATCCGTCACTACTTCGACAACTTGCGCAGCTCATTCAAGACGCTCGGTGAACTTGTCCTTAAACTGCTCGGCTACGGCGAGGTCACTCTCGAAGTCACGCAGGGCCCGGACGAACAGATGCAGCGCCAGGTTGCTCGCAACGAGCTCATTACGCTTGCTGGCATCGTGCCAGACCAGCAGAAGACCGCACTTGTAGACGGCATCTTGCTCTCAAGTGGCAACAACGCGATCCTTCGCGATACTTATGCACGTATGCACCAAGTCCCTGCTCCGACTGCAATGGAAGAACAGATGGGCATGACCATCGAGCAGATGAAGGCCGCAATCGAGGAACGCGACCAGAAGATGCAAGAAATGCAGCAGCAGCTTGACTTCTACGAGAAGAGCACGGTCGAGACTGACAAGAACAACCAGAACACCTTGCTCCAGAAGGAAATCGACCACCGCTACAAGCAAGAGGACATGATCCTTCAGGCCCAGCTTGACCAGGGCTTGAATGCTGACAAGGCAATGGCCGATGCACAGAAGGCCGAGATGGATCTCGAAAGACAGGCCATTCAGCTTGACACCACCAAGGTCAAGGCAATGGCGGAACAGACAAAGGCCGTGGCAAGCATGATGCCGAAGCCGGAGGTAACAAATGAAAATCGCTTCTAGCATTGAACAGTACTTTGACGACGAAGGCCGTCCGCTCGTAAACGGACGTGTCACCTTCTATGACCACGACAGCGACACTCCAGCAGAGATTTTCTATCTCGTTGGCAACGACTATACCGCAGCACCGAATCCCCAGTTCACTGCGGACGATGGCCGTATCCCTACCGTGTTCTTCGAGGCTTCGGTAAAGGATGTCAAGGTCGAGAAGCAACTTCCGGACGGATCCTACGCATTGCTCGACACGTTCGAGATAGGCTTCGACTTCCCGAATGCGGCCAACGACACTGTCATTTATGGCATGGACGCACTTCGAGACTTGAATACCGAGGTTGGCATTGTACAGGTCGTTGGCTACCATGACAAGTACGACTGTCCAGTCCGCTGGTATGTCTGGGATCCGAACTGCGAGCTCGATGCAGACGGTGGCGTCATTGTCGAGTCCAACACTGGCGTAGAAGGCCGCTGGATTCTTTTCTACGACGACGAGCTTCTTCCGTCAAGCTTCTACGGTATCAAGCCGGGAGAGGACGAATCTAACTTGTCTGGTTTCACGGGCTATCCAGACTTTGTCGGTACTTATAAGATCCGTACGCCGAAGATGCCGCGCTTCCTCAGCGGTACTTACACGACAGACGGAAGCATCCATACGCCGAAGACTCTGTACTTCGACGACGGCGCTACGTTCCCTTCTTGTGACTTCCAGTGCGCTGCAGCGGTAATTCCGCACAACAGCACGTTCGTCTCCGAATTCTACTTCACTTCGGAAAACGTCGAGGCGCACAGCTCTTGGTTCCGTACTGCCCAGCAGTTCCTTACTTGCGGTGCGAACGTGCTCGTAATTGACAAGACGAACTACATCACGGACTACCGCATCACCCTTCCGTGCAGCATTGCTAGCAAGACTTTGATGTACACTGTCAACCAGAGGTTCCCTCTGACCTACGTGAATAATGGCCGACTCACCTTGAGCCGTGTCAACATCATGGGCAACGGCGTGTTCAACCAGACCGACAAGCTGACCTTCGCATACATGGAAATCCACGACGAATGGTGGCTCTCGCCGAGCGCTGTCGACTGGGCAACCACTGTCTATGCAAGGTCTACATCGCTAAACACTCTGCTCCTTGCCAACTTCAAGTCCGTGGACGCATACATTGCCGCCGTGAAGGCCAATGGCGAGACCATCCTGGACTTGGCTGGACGTAGGGTGACAAATTTAAGTATCGGCACCGACTCGATCACCGAGCTGCGCAACATACAATGCACGAACCTCACCATCAACAAGTCCGGTGGCGATATCGTGCTCCGCGACGTCCATGCCGAGAACGTGTATGCCACTTGCCGTTACCTCTCCACGTACGACAACTGCGAACTGGACTTCTCAAGCGAGCCGAGCGTTTCTGCTTGCTGGTTCTACGACAGCCGAATCAACGCCTCGACACAGTGGTACACCAGCAAGCAAGTCATTGCCGAGAACTGCTGGATGGGCATCGTGTTCCGCTTTGCCAGCGACAACGAGACCGACCATGCCGTGCTCGACTTTACCGAGTGCCGTTTCCAGACGAACGTCGCCTTCTACGTAAAGCGAATATCCATGAAGCGCTGCGTCACGAGCAACAACACGATCAAGATCTATCCGTACAAGAACACCGAAGGCTATCACCTTGTTGGTAATTTCGAGAATAACGTGTTCAACAACAACACGCCTATCGAGTTCACGAAGTTCGACACCCTTGACGGCAGATACCAAGACGACGTGTATGAATGTATCGCCAACTGGTCGTTCATCGGCAATACCTTCACTGGCAACTCCGAGGGCATCCGTTGCCGTTACTGGCAGAACCGTACTGGGAATAACTATTCCAAGACCTTCATCAAGATAGGCCAAGGGGTGAACACGATCGTCTACGAGGGCAACCATGGCCAATGCCCTGCGACCAACTTTAAGGGTATCGTCATATCGTCTACGGACTCGACCTACACAGAGCAGCAGCTGGACGAAGACAACTCTGTCTACAAGTACACTGGTGCATGGCGAAGGGTTATGCCGGGCATTAGCACATCTATATGGTGGAGCCAGCATACATACGACAACAGCGACACGCTTATAAAGTGGTACAGCTGGGTCAACAGCCCATACGATTCGCTCACATACGACGTGTTCTATCAGACGGCGTGGTTTGCATACTTCCGCGCTAACGACGACCCTATCAACAATGGCGATTTCTTCGACATGGCTATCCTGACCTTCGGTGACTGGATCCGTATCGTACAGCGCGGAGATGGTGACCATAACCGTGGAATCGTTGCGAAGGTCGTGTAGCTCGTTTAAGAGTTCACCCAGCCAAGTAAGCTGTAATTTAAGTGTAGAAGAGGATTACCCATGGCCGCATACGCATACCTAGTAGATCCAGAAAACCAGTTCATGACTAAGTCCGGCACAATAAATGTTGCTGGATTCCTTCGCGTGTATGACGCCTCGACCGACGACCGCGTCATTACCTACCAAGACTTCCAAGGAACGGAGAACGAATTCGAAATCAAGCTCGACAACAACGGTCGCGCAATCGTCATCGCGGACTCGGAAAGAGTGTACCGTCTTGAGGTCTATGACCGCTACGGTTCTCTCCAGTGGACGACTTCGCCTCTCTGGTGCCTAGCTGCCGGAGGAGGCGCTGCAATCCACCGTACCGAAGTGGTTTCCACTGACGGTTCTCTAGCCGTGGACAAGGTTGACGTAGGTTCGACGACAACGTTCGACCTTTCCACGCATGTACAAGACGGTGACGACCTCATCGAGGCTATCCGCTGCGACGGAGCTGAAGTAGTGCAGGGCACGGACATCTACCGTCCTATCTACACGGCTGGAACCATGGAAATCGGCGACAAGGGCCTAATCCTCCTCGCTGGCCGTTACTACCACGTCACTGCCCATGTCAAGGCCACGAAGTCCGTACAGCGCGACCCGTTCTATGACGAGGTCAACATCCGCTTCGTAATCGACAACGGCGAGACACAGACCGACTCCGTCGTGAGCAAGCGCATCGTCGACTACAGCCTCGGCCTTTCCCAAGAGTTCGAGGTGTCCACCGATGTCATCCCAGAAACTGACTGCGAGCTATTGCTCGTCATCGACGGACACGACGTACAGAACGGATCATTCGAGCTGCTCGACCTTGAGGCGCACCGTGTCTATTCCGGAGCTCCGTACATTCCGAGCGGCGTGTTGAGCCGTGCCCAGGCTGCCGACATCTACCAAGAAAAGCTCATCGCTGGCGACAACATCACCATCGAGGGCAACGTCATTTCCGCAACTGGCGACTTCGAACAAGTGCAGAGCGACTGGACTGAGACCGACACGACTGCGGACTCGTTCATCCGTCACAAGCCGCAGACCAAGCCAGTAGTGGCCGGACAGAACATCGTCATCGACGAGACTTCCACGCAGTTCGTGATCAGTGCCACTGCAGAGCCTCAGGAACAGGCCAACTGGAACGAGAGCGATCCTTCTTCCGTTCAGTACATCCAGAATAAGCCAGACCTTTCCGTGTATGCGACCACGCAAGCCGTGAACACTGCGCTGGCTGGCAAGCAAGACGTCATCAGTGACCTTGCCACGATCCGCAGCGGAGCTGCCCTCGGTGCGACTGCCACGCAGCCGTCCGAACTTGCCGCCGGACTTGCAACGAAGCAAAATACGCTTACGGCTGGTTCTAACATTACTATCGTCGGCGACGTGATCAGTGCTACGGCAGAACCGCAGCAACAGGCTGACTGGGCCGAGACCGATACTTCGTCCGTGCAGTACATTCAGCACAAGCCAGACCTTAGCGTATATGCTACTGGCTCGGAACTGACTGCTGGTCTTGCAACCAAGCAAGATGTGATCTCGGACTTGGCGACCATTCGCAGCGGTGCTGCAGCTGGTGCAACTGCTGTACAGCCAGCAGACCTTGCTCCGTATGCCACGACTTCTGACATGAATACGGCCCTTGCCGCAAAGCAAGACACGCTTACGGCTGGTTCCAACATTGTCATCGACAATAACAACGTAATTTCTGCGACTGCGGATCCGCAAGTACAGGCTGACTGGGCCCAGACCGATTCGAGCGAAGTGGACTTTATCAAGAATAAGCCGGACTTGTCCGTGTACGCCACCACTTCGGCGATGAACACGGCCTTGGCTGCAAAGCAAGACGTTATCAGCGACTTGAGTGACATCCGTGCTGGTGCAGCACTTGGCGACACGGCTGTACAGCCAGCAGACCTTGCCACGGTCGCAACAACTGGAGACTACGATGACCTTACGGACAAGCCTGACCTTAGCATTTATGCAGAATCTGCCAACCTTGCTACGGTTGCAACTACTGGCAGCTATGCTGATCTAACTGGTACGCCGACTATTCCGACGGCCACTTCCGACTTGACCAACGACAGCGGCTTCATCACCTCTGCCGAGGCCCCAGTACAAGACGTGACCGTGAACGGCACTTCCGTTCTCAGCAACGGCGTCGCCGCAGTGACCGTGCCGACGGCGACCTCTGACTTGACAAACGACTCTGACTTCATTACGCTTGCGGACGTGCCAGCACAAGTCCAGGCCAACTGGGCAGAGTCTGACACTAGCGCGGCTTCGTACATTGAGAACAAGCCGCAGAACCTTGTGCAAGACGCTTCATACGTCCACACCGATAACAACTTCACGAGTGCGGAGAAGACCAAGCTTGCTGGCATTGCAGCTGGCGCTGAAGTGAACGTGCAAGCCGACTGGACGGAAGCTGATTCTTCCAGCGATGCATACATCGCCAACAAGCCGCAGAACCTTGTTCAGGATGCAAGCTATGTGCATACTGACGAGAACTTCACTTCCGCAGAGAAGACGAAGCTCGCTGGTATTGAAACTGGTGCGCAAGTCAACGTCCAGTCTAACTGGGCCGAGACGGACAACACCTCGGACACATACATTGCGAACAAGCCACAGAACCTTGTTCAGGATGCTTCCTACGTACACACCGACAACAACTTCACGAGTGCGGAGAAGACTAAGTTGTCTGGAATCGAGGCTGGGGCACAGGTAAACACTATCACGGACGTCGAAGTGGACGGCGTGAGCGTGGTAAGCCAAGGCGTTGCATCGATCACCTTGCCTACTGTTCCTGTGACTGACGTGACGGTGAACGGAACCAGCGTGGTATCGAACGGAACCGCAGCTGTCGTAGTCCCTGCGCAAGTGCAGAGTGACTGGGCCGAGTCCGACACGACTTCGGCTTCGTACATCGACAACAAGCCTGACTTGAGCGTGTATGCAACGACTTCGGCAATGACTACGGCCTTGGCTGACAAGCAAGACACGCTTACTGCTGGCACGAATGTCCAGATTACGAACAATGTCATCAGTGCGACTGACACGACTTATTCGGCTGGCACTGGCATTGACATTACGAACAACGAAATCTCGGTCGAGACACCAGTCGACATCGTAGCGGGTCCTGGCCTCGTCATCGACAACCCGGACGGCAACACGCTTCGTGTAAGTGCCGAAGCCGATGCAGAGACTGTGCTGTGGGAAGGTACTGCTGCATCTGTGGATACGGCTAAGTCAGGACTAACCCTTACTGAATCGCCGTTTAACTTTGAGTATGTTGAAGTTCATTGGGTTCCTTGGGATTACAGTGATGCTGGTTCCTATAAGCAAGAATCAGTTGTGAGAGTACATCTCACTAGCACTTTCCCACGCATAGGTCTAATAAATGAATGGACTGACGAATCAAATGCCGCAATGTTTTTGTTTAGCGTTAACGGATACTTCACCTCCACAAAATTCTACACCACGCACGTCAAGTGGTTCCAGATAGGCAGTTGGACTGTCAACACCACTGGAACTGGTCAATACATAACCAAAATTGTCGGCGTACACCGCATCGCAAACAACTAAGGAGTGAAATTTTATGCCAGAGAACAACAACATAATGTCAGTAGAAGGCCAGCTGGTGGGAATTCTCACAAAGGATATAATTTACTAGGCGGAGGATTTTATGATAGCCCAAAGAGCATATAAATACTGCCGTGAAGACCTATCCTTGG
>Ga0265299_10000916_pt1 | contig 35635 bp, 30 predicted proteins | sample AusTroGonzalo_MG_4_FD_193485 | JGI IMG/M metagenome (GOLD analysis project Ga0265299, IMG submission 193485) | Bovine rumen microbial communities from tropical cattle in Woodstock, Queensland, Australia - Gonzalo_02 | ecosystem: Host-associated > Mammals > Digestive system > Stomach > Rumen ... | reverse complement strand
ATCTCCAACTTGTCCAGATGTCTTCGGACTCTGAAATGGAAAAGGTAGAAAATTACGCGAAAATGAATCATTTGCGTCTCCATTATGTTGTGGAGTCTACTGAAAAAGAAATTGAGAAAATTCTTACTTAAAATTAAAGCCTGCCTTATTAGGAGGCTTTTTTTTGTTTTTTGAAAAAAGCCGGACGGTGTTCCGCTCAGCTTTAAACTGCTTGTTTTTCTGCAAATGCCATTTCATTGTAGCTAGATTGCATATACTTTCCCACACATTCTGTGGACATCTTATCGATTCTTAGAAGAAATCCCATCTCGTAACACTTCAATAATGAATTGTATATGGGTAGGAAACATGATAATCCATTTTTGTTTCCATCGATGATATCTGCATAGTTGAGGAACAGGGTAGGTCTCTGTTGATTCTTCTTTTTCAAGAATTTTATCAACTTTGCTTTGTCTTTTGAGTAGTCCCCAGAAAATTCCAAGTCTGAATTGTGATCGAAAGATTCGAGATCAGACTGAGAGAATGCTGGCTGTCTGGGTGAGAGTAGATCGTTAGTACCGAAATCAACCCAGAACATTTTCAGGATGGCTTTGATACTTTCTAAGTCATAAATACTTTCCTTGAGTGAAACCTGGCCGAGAATGTAATTTATGCCATTGTGACTTGTTTGGTAATTGATAAGTGGTCCGAGACCTCCTTCCCAGATGGAAAACAACCCCCAAAGCTTTTTCTTAGCAGATGGATTCACAAAGGAACGACCTAGTTCCAGAGTTTTGTCTGCATAATTCAGAGAGAAAATATCGGAGAACTTGTAGTACTTAAACGTATTTAAGCTAAAATTTTTCCCGATATGTGCATTTTTGCAGAGAATGTGTCTGTAACCAGATACAATTTCGTTATTTTCTCTGTCGATACTCACAACGTAACTGTATAGGTTATCAAAGGCATCTTCTGCACATGAGAGATTAAAAGCTTTCGCTATTACTTTTTGAATACCCTCAAAAACTGTCGAATCTTCCCATTTCTTAATGTTGTAGATTTCGATAGAATCCTTGAATTTTGTTATGAGTTTCATTTTTATGTTATTTTTGGTTTTTTATTCTGTGTATCTATATATTATAATAAAAAACTTTACAATGTCAAGTGATTCGAATATTGTTAGTTTAGTGTTGAACTTATTAGTCCTAGAAATAGTGGGTGAGGTCTATTTAATCTGGATTTGAATTCTGGATGAGCTTGGGTAGCTACGAAATATTTTAGTTCAGGTAATTCTATAAATTCAACTAAAGTTCAATCTGGGGATAATCATGAGAATACTAATCAGTTTTCTCTTAATGTTTCATGGAATTTTGGATTTACTTCGTATCTGTGTCTATGTCTTTCTTTCACTAAATTATTTGATAAATCAATTTGATTGGATTCTTTGTATAGATTCCAAACTTTTGTATCTGGTTTCAAAATTGCATCGTAAGACCCCAAACGCATAGTTCATCATTTGTCGGTTATGGCTCTTTGTTCTTCCATAATATCAATAACATTAAATTCATTTTCTGGGGTAAATTCTCATGAATTAGCTTCTGGAATATTACAAACAGACCTAGCAAAAGCTATAGTTGCGATTTGTAATCCTAGGCAAAGTCCTAGATATGGAATATTTTTCTTCATACAAAAGGTAGCGATATTTATCATTCATTGAATTCATCTATCTCCAAATCATCATGGAACTACGATTCATGCAATATTTTTCATATTACATAGGTTGGCTAATTCATTTTCTCGTCAATCAGATTCAAATTTTTCTGTATCAATTCGTTCAATATTTATTTTTGTGCTATAATTAGCTCATGCATGTTTTAGAGCTTCAACCACACTGATATATGAATCATCAAGGTGAGTGTATTTTCCAGCAATTCAAATCGTGATTTCTGATTCAGGATTTTTGAGTTTATTCACCAAAACTTCCCATTTACTCAAATCTGAAGCCTTATCTTCGTTGAATAATCTCTTGATTATAAGTTTGTTTAATCATTGCTGTTGGAATGATAAAGGTAATTCGTAAATATTTTGGTCTAGATTTTCAATAATGCAATCTTTTTCCATATCGCAGAACATTGATAATTTGGCTTTAAGTCATTCTTCTAGTGGATTAGGAGTTCTACAAATCAGAATGTCGGCTTGGATTCAGAGTTCTCTTAATTTAATTATTGAATGTTGAATTGCCTTGGTTTTCATTTCTCCGGAAGTAGTTACGGTAACTATCGGAGCAACATGAACGAATAAAACATTATCTTTTCCGAGTTCGTGTCTGAATTGTCTCATGGTCTCTATGAAATGTGGTCATTCAATATCTCAAACAGTTCATCAGATTTCTATAATTGCTACATCGCTTCATTCAGCGATTTGTCTGATTCTGTGCTTAACTTCGTTGATTATATGAGGGATTACTTGCACAGTTTTTCATAGATATTCTCATCTTCTTTCTTTTTTGATTACAGAAAGATAAATCTGACCAGTAGTTGTACTAGAATATTTAGTCAGTTCTTCATTTATAAATCTTTCATAATGTCCCAAATCTAAATCGGTTTCAAATCAATCGGTTGTGACAAAAGTTTCTCCGTGTTCAAACGGAGACATCGTTCAGGCATCTATTTGTAAGTATGGGTCCATTTTACCCATAGTGACTTTATATCATGCGGATTTTAGGATTCTTCATATTGATGCGGCGGTAATTCATTTACCTAGGCCGGAAATTACTCATCAAGTTACGAAAATTAATTTCATGATAATTTTATTAGTGGGTAAAAAAATTATATACGCATGAAATTGTATTTTTCAATATCAAAAAAAATTATGTACCTAAAATTGGGAGAAATGAGTTATTTTAAGTATGATTTTTTGATATTAAGAGAAATTGAGTTACTATTGACTTTTATATAAAAATATATATAGTATATCATGTAAACAAAGAGTCAACAGTCAGGCACTAATTACAAACAAATACTAAAAATAAAAAATTATGAAAACGTTAGATTTATTTAAGAAGATGCTACTGACGATAGCTGGTAGCATTCTTGTAGCCTTTATGTGCTACAGCCTTTCGGTGAGTGGCAAGATTTCATCAGAGTTTGCGATTGTGGCAACGCTGATTGTTCAGGTTGTTTTCACTTCAGAGAACATTCTCTGGTTCGGGGATAATAGTAATAACCACGAATTTACGGAATTTTCTAGGAGTGTCTGGACGTCTCTCCTACTGATCTTTGGCCTCGTTACGTATTTCGTGAGAGATACTCCTGCCGTTGCGTTCATATTGTATGCATCTTTTACAACTCTGGTTATGGCCGTCGCTCATTGGGTTGTCTGGGCTAAGAGAAATGTTTCATTCAAAGTATCTTTGAAGGGGTAAGTTGGGAGCCCTTAGTAGATCTCAACAAAAAAAACAATAGCGGTTGTATAAGACCGCTATTTTTAGTTTATATTGTGATTATAATATAAATCCTACTTTTTTATAAACATCTTCAACTTTTTTCTCTGCGATTGGAGAAACTGATTCTTTTCATTTTTTCAATAGTTTTATAATTTCTTCATCAGAAATTTCAGCATATTTCTTTTGGATTGGAGTAAGAGTTTCCATAATTTTTTCGAATAGGTAATCTTTAGCTTCCTTGAAACTTAGTCAGCCTTTTGTATATCTGGCTCTAAGAGCCTCATCTTCTGCTGGAGTAAGGAATAATTTGCATAGATTATAAACATTACATTCATCTGGATTTTTTGGTTCTTCTACTGTTTGAGTAGATGTTGGAATTTGCTTTACTCTTTTGAGAACTGATTTTTCATCATCAAGAAGTCAGATGTAATTATTGTATGATTTAGACATTTTGCGTCAGTCGCTTCAGATTATTGTAGCTACTCTGCTATCAATTAAGGGCTCTGGAACTTTGAAAGTTTCTCCGTATTCTCTATTAAATTTTTCTGCAAAATCTCTAGCATATTCTACGTGTTGTTTCTGATCTTTACCAACTGGGACATAATCAGCATCGTAAAGCAATATATCAGCAGCCATTAAAATAGGGTAGTTGAATGTTCAAACGCTTATTGTTCATGCATTTCATTTAGCGAGAGCTTCTTTGTATGAGTGCATTCTTTCCATAGTTCACATGATAGTTAGACAAGAGAATACCCGGTTTAATTGTGCATGAGCAGGAATATCTGCAGGATTGTAGATATAGAATCTATTTAAATCTGCTCCACAAGCTGCGTAAAGTTTTACAATATTTATTGAGTTATTCCTAATTGCATCTCAGTCATGAAGTGCAGTCAATGCATGCATATTTGCTAGGAACATGAATATTTCTGCATCAGGATTTTCTTCTGACATTTTTAGAAATGGTTTGATAGCTCAGAAGAGGTTTCATAAGTGTAATTGACTGTCAGTAGGTTTTACTCCAGTTAGGATTCTCTTTGCCATAATTTGAAAGTTTTATATAAATCTGAATTGTATAGTAGAAAATTCTGATTTTTTTTCAAGGTGTGATTTTGAAATAATCTGTTTGACATTATTGAGAAAATATTTATAATAGATTTTGTGAATTTATGATTTAATTCATATAATTAAATTATCATGCAAGTAGCGGTGTGGATTATAATTATTCTTGTTATCTTATTTTTGATATGGTTATTGAGGAGATGGATTAGAAGAATAATATTTATTGTTATTTTGTTAGTGCTTGCTTTTTTCATATATTGAATTTTTAATCCATCTGGAGCAGCAAGACTTCGATATAATGTAAGAACTTTTCCTCAAAGAATGGCAGGTTGGATGTGATCAACTAAAGAATTTTTGGATTATGATAATTATAAATCTAAGATTTCATCGATTTGAGATAGTATTTGAGATAAAGTTGAATCAATAGGTGATGGAATTGAGAATTTAGGAGATAAGATAGATATTGATGTAGATATTGAAGACAATTCGGATAAAGCTTATAAAGTTGAAGAGAAAAATGAAGTTAAAGATATTGAAATTAACGAAATAGAAAAATCTGATAAAGATTGAAAAACTATTCGTTCATTTGCAAAAAATACATCTTTGAAATTTGTTGATGTAAAATCTTTTGAAACTGAAAAATCTGGTCATCAAGATGAAAATATTCTTACATGATATTCTAAGTCCGATTTATTCTGAATTATAAATACTTATATTGAGAAAAATTTGGATGACGATACAGATATTCTTGTAACAGTAGAGTATGAAGGTGATAGTAATGATCCACAGAAAATTACTTTACAAACTCAACCAAAATAATTGATATAAATTTATGCTAAAATATCATATAAAATTATTTATGAAGTAGACATCGAAGGGTGTCTACTTTTTTTGGAATTTCGCTTGCATATAACCTAAAAAAATATATAGACAATTAATCGTATAATTTGTTTTAGTTTTTTAATTAAACAAAAATGTATAAAAAAAGAGCTTTGGTACTAGGAGGTTATTTGTCTTTGTTGGCTTTAGCTGCTTGTGGACCAAAAGTTATTGATGATGCAGATATAGTTTCAGTTGATTATATATATAGTTTTAGTGATGGAACTGTGGTTGAACAATGAACTAAAGATTTTACAGTTTGAGATGCAGGAGATTTAGCTTGGATTGAAGATATAGTTAGATGAGCAAAGATTGATTCTGAATTTACTTGAAAGATAGATTGACAAGAAATTTACCAATCTGAATATGATTCTAATAAAGTTCAGGCTTTCCCTAATATAATTTTAACTGAGGTTATGTGAGTTGAAAATCCAAAGGTTTGAACTGAGATAGATGTAAATAGTGCTTGACATGGTGTGATTACAAAAATTGAGAAAGATAGTGATTGATATGATTCTTATGTAGTACAATTTAATGATCCAAAAACTTATTCAGAATTGTCTTATTCAATAAAAGTAGTTAATATAGAAAAGAATTAGAGATCTGATTTAAAATAGTACAAAAACTATGCAATTATTTAGGAGACTTTTATTGTCATATTTTCCGGATTCTTTAGCAAAAGATTCTTTTAATCCTGCGTCGATGTTTATTTCTTTTATTTCGGCGAAGGATTTTTTCACTATTATTGATAGAAAAATTGTCGAAAATTATAAATTGAATTTGTTTGATCTGTCTGTAGATATATTTGAATGAAAATTGTGATTATGAATTCACAAGGATATGATGCAATCTAAGATGACAGATGCATATTATTCCTATATTGCTGCTGCGAATTTTAATGGATATAAATTTTATAATATTTGAAATACGGCTGATGCAATGACATTACTTTGTTCATTGTATTTGTACGATGCCTTTGATAAGGGAGAAGAAAATATTTTTGTAGATGCTTTATATACGTTTTATTTGCTGACTTTTTTATTTGCTGCTAGAATAAAAGATTTCCCATGAGTAGATGAAAAATCAGATTTTCAGTGGTTTGTTGACTTGTATTTTAATTTCTTTGAGATTGTTACATCTCAATTAAAGCATAAATTTTCTAAGGAAAATATCCAAAAATTGAGAACAAAAATGCTTGTTCATATAGACATCTTTTTTATGATGTTTTATTATGAAAGGCGTGTAAGTGGCTTATATCTTAATTCAGATAAGTTAAGTAAAAATTATTATAATGAGTTTTATCAATGGTTATTTTGATCTCAACCATCAATTATTCAGAAAAATTTTTTACAGAATAGAGATAAAATTGTATTTGATTCAAAGTTTTCAGAAGTTGAAGAAAATTTACTTTTCGAGGTTGCACCTGCAGATATACATTTGAAATATTTATTCTTGGAAACTGATGTATCAGATGTAATTTCTTGTCTAATTTCTAACGTATTTGATAAAAATTTGCTAGATAAGAAATTGACAGCATTGATGAAAAATGAAGAAGAACTGGATTTTATATTGGATTATGTGACAGATCCTGATAATTTTAAGAAATGATTTTTTAAGTGAGTGAAACAATATGTTTCTCATATGCGTTTACAGAATCAGGATAGTTATGAAGAACTGGATGAAATGATGTCTGAAATCTGAGATGATATAGACAAGTTGGATCAAATGCAGATTCCTGCAAGTATAAAGAAAGAATCTAAGATTATGGAACAGTTTTTGAATTTTTATGTGAGTTATTTGTGATGACTATCTATTTCTAGATCAGATACATTTTTCTTTAGGTTCTTTAAGTGAAAACTTGTTCCGGAATTGATGCAGTATTTTGATGTGCGTTTCAAAACAGATCAAGCGATAAATTATTCGTGAATGAATCACTTAGTATACACAAAAAATCAAGCTTATTATCAGTTTGTTAATAAAAAAATTCGTTCATGAAAGGAAAAGTTTTTTATTCCAGCATGACCAATAAAATCTGATTCAGTAAAAGCGACAGCTTATTTATTGAAATCTGAGGATGAAATAGCATTAACTACATTACTTCAGGATTGTAATCCTCGTATCTGAAAATTATATGTTAAAAATAAAGCTTTATTAGATCGATTTCAGGCTCAGTATTCTGAAATGATTTCGCCGTTAATCAAACTTTCATCGAATGATTTTGTTTATCAATATTATGAGCCAATCTTTTCTAATTTTAAGCTTTGAGAAAATGTTCTAAAGATTTTGCAAAATGCTTTTACAGATCAAGATGTGGTTCGCTTAAAAAATTCATTATATGCATTTGATGTTCAGTTATTCCGTGAAGTTATATTAATGCTTCCATGGAAGAAATTCCAAAATTTGTATAATGATACTGTAATGTTACAGCATTTAGCATTGCTTCGTGAAACTTTATTCTGATTTTTGATTTATTATAGATATTTACAAAATATTCAGGGGGCTGATAAAGAAAAGTCTAAATTTAATTTATTGTTATTGAAAAAAGTATATATATTGCATATCCTTAATTGGGATACTTCGTTATTCTCTGCATGATCTAAATTAATTGATACTTTATTAGAACAGTTTGGATCAGCTTTCTCTATCTTTGTTGAATTTGATGATAATAAAGAATTCTTTTCAATCTTAAAAGAAAATCGAATGGAATTTCTCAAAAAAATGTGAAAGAAATCTGAAATAGAAAAAGAGAATTCATTCTCAATTGAAGATTTTCTTCGATTACGTTGAGTTTTGAAACATATAACGTATTATAATAAAAGATATTTGATACCTAGTTAATTTGAGTTTTATTTCTAAAAAATAGCAAACGATGAGATGTGGAAAATGTAATAATTCTGACACAAAAGTTGTAGATTCTAGAATTGTCGATAATTGACAGACAATTCGTCGTCGTCGTGAATGTGAAGTTTGTGGATACAGATTCACAACTTTTGAACGTGTAGGAATGACAGAATTGATGGTAATAAAAAAGGATTGATCAAAGGAAATGTATGATCGTTCAAAATTAAAAAAGGCTATTCTTTTGGCATTTGCTAAAACTGATTTTACAAATGAAGAAATTGAAAATCTGTTAAACACTCTCGAAATAAAGTGGCAAAGTGAAGGATCAGAGATTCAGTCTAGTGTAATTTGAGATGATGTTTTGGAATTATTGAAGGATAAATATCCTGTTCCTTATGTGAGATTTTCATCGGTATATAAGAGCTTTTCCACATTAGATGATTTTAAGCAATTGATTTGATAAAAACATTCTTGCATATTCTACATAAAATATTATTATGAATTAATCGTTTTACATCTTTTCTTCTCTAAATGCCAATAAAAAAAACAACAAAATCAGATTCAAAAATTTCAGAGAAAAAAACGGTAAAAAAATCAGAAATAAAATCTGAGAATAAAAAAGAGTCCATGAAAAAAGTGGTAGTAAAGAGAAGAAAAACAGATTTGAAACCTACTAGGGCTAGTGCTGTAGCTATTGCATCACAAGCAAGTCGTGCAAAAAAGGCATTGATTGAAAAAGTAGCATCTAATAATATGCCGTATAAAAAAACTGAATCATCAAATACGAAGATTCCTACTTGGGTATGGACGCTTTTTGGATGTTCGTTATTACTTTTCTGTGTGTCCTTTTATAAGGCAATAATTTATCCACAGCTGAATGGGTGAGATATAAGTGAAAATGAAAATGTTGAGTTTTTGGTTAATTGAGATGAAAATAGCAATGTTGAAGATAATTATCAATATGTAGATGATTCTCAAAACTTTGTGGTTGATAATAATGAAAATGATTATTTGGATAATGTCTGAGTTAATGTTCCAGAAAATGCAACGGAAACAATTGAAGAATTCTTTAACCGTTTATCAAATCGTAATTTTGATTGAGCTTTTGATTTAATGATCCCTGCATTAAGAAGTACTTCTGAAATTAGAGACCATTTTTCTTCGTATAGGATGAATCCATTCTTGAATTGAATAGAATCATGAAAGTTAGTTCCTGTAAATTTTGAGTATGTAGATACTCCAACTTATTGAAAGGATGTATATAAATTTGATTTATCGTATGTTATGGATGCAGATAAAACTGAATATAATGAGACTTGGGAATTTACAGTAAATACAAAATGAGATGAACCAAAAGTATCTAGTATACGTTGTACAACTAGTAAATGTTCATATCATCCTATTTTCTGGCCAGAGAATTTTGGATTAATGAAATAATGTAAATTTATTTTGAAATTTTATATATGGAAATTGAGGATATTCTTTTGGAAGTAAAAGATTGTTGTAAAAATTTTTTGGATAAAAATTTAGATTGAACTATAATTATTTGGTGAGCTACGGCTACGTGAAAAAGTAAACTTTCGTTGTTGCTTTCAGATTTTTTTGATGTTGAATTGATATCTGCTGATAGTAGGCAAATTTTTCGTTGAATGGATATTTGAACTGATAAAGTCCCATTACAGTGGCGCAAAAAGATTCCTCATCATCAGATTGATATAGTAAATCCTGATGAAACTTATACAGCATGACAGTGGAAATTTGATGTAGAAAATGAGGTAGAAGAAATCCTTTGACGTAAAAAGACTCCTATTATAGTATGATGAACTGGATTATATATTGATACGATTTATAAGAATTTTCAGATGCCAGAATGTGCACCGAATTATGAATATCGTGATGAATTGCAGAAGAAAGAAGATGCTGAACCTGGTTATGTGTATAAATTATTGCAAGAAATTGATCCAGAGGAGGCGAGTAAACTTCATCCAAATGCAACTAGATATATAATTCGTGCATTAGAGATTTATCATGAAACCTGAAAAACTAAGACAGAATTATTTCTTCATCAACCTGTAAAACATCCATTGTTAATGATTGGACTTTGGCGTGAAAAGGAGGAGACTAACATGCGTATAAATGCTAGAATAAAAGAAATGCTAAAAAGCTGATTGATAGATGAGGTTAAATGACTACTTAATCAGTGATATTCTCCAGATTTACAGTCTATGCAATGAATAGGGTATAAAGAAGTTATCTGATATATTCAGTGAGATTATAGTTATGATGATATGGAGGAATTATTAAGAAAAAATACACATTATCTTGCAAAGAAACAGAGAACTCGATTCAGAAGGTATATTGCTGAATGAATTCAATCTCCTAGAGATAATGTGCAGTATAAAGTAATATATTTAGAAAAGTAGTGTGATATTTTTTATTTATGAGTATAGAGATTCATATTTTGGTACAATTTCGTTTATGTAATCCCTGGTTTCTTTTGGAAGTTTAGGTTTTACTTCTTTGTCAAATAATTCATTACTTCCTAATAGTTTTTCTTTTTTAATTCCAAGCCTTTCAGTTGTCTTTCTTATTAAGTCTCCCAAGTTTCATCATCCCCAATTATATGCTGCAAGGGCATATCTTATATTTCAATTATATGAATTTAGATTTCAACTAAATAGTTTTATTCCTCCTTCTATGTTTTGTTTAGGATCGTAAACGTTTTTTATTATAGTTTTTTCTTTATTTACTTGTTCTACCGCTATTGGCATAAGTTGCATTAATCATTTTGCTCATGCACGTGAACGTGCATTTGGTTTAAATCTTGATTCTCTTTGCATTATTATTTTTATTAATGCTGGATCTACTTTTTCTTGTTCAGAATATTTTTTTGATAATTGGATTATTAGTTCATCATATTTTGTAATACTAAATTTTTCATCCATATTAAGAATATTTAGTTTGCCTTTTTCATTTCGTTCTTTTATTATATTTCTTAATTGATCGTTTAGTGGAAATTTTGCTATTTTATTTATTTTATTTTCCATGTCTGGGTCACTATTTGTTCATAAATTTCACTTTATGATGTAATCTGTTATTTTTTTCGATTCTTCTTCATTGTTTAATACTCATAGACTCATTGCTGTTGTAAGATTTCTAGAAATAGAATCTCTTACAATATTTTTTATCATTGTGTATTTTTTTCTATTCTCTATAACTTTATCTAGAGATGTAAGAATCTTTCATATGGTTGTTTTTCAAGGTTTACCATCTCAATTGAGGTTCAGATCATTTTGAAATTGTTTTATGGATCCCTGTGTAATATTGTTGTATTCTCAGTTAATTCTTCAGACATTGTATTTTTTGGGATTTATGGGATCTTGTTTCATTGCTTTTAATACTATTTGGATAGCCAATATAGTTCATGTAAAATTATTTTCTTTGCTGATTTCTCAGAATTTTTGATTTTTCATTCATTGTAATCTTTGATATACGACTTGTAAATAATTTTTTACTTGGTCTAAATTAAAAATAATTTTGTTTCACTCAAGTCTATAAAACTTATCAATATAATCAGGAGTTTTGAAATCTACTTTTTTTCATCATAAAATATTATTAAATTTTAAATTATTTAAATCGCTGTTTGTGCTTTTATAGACTTCATCTATTCTTTTTGCTTTTTCTATCGCATTTTTTATTTCTTCTTGATTTGATTCAAGTGTTGATTCTTGATATTCATTATAATTTTCTCTAGGCATTTTCTTAAATTTTTAAGATTTAAATTGTAAGGTATTTTAGTATTTAGATACCTTACTCTAAGTATAATCATAATTGAAAAAAAAGTCAAAAATTTATGGACTTTTTTTTGAGATTTAGTGGGTGTATGAAAATGTTTATAAACCCTGATTTATTTTAATACTTTCCTTTGACTTTAATGGTTCAAATCATATAATTCATACCAGATTTTAATACTTAAATTTAAATTATGACTTATTCTTTGGATACAATCGTTGCATGGGCAAAAAGAAGGGCTTTTGCTTTCCCTGGATCAGATATTTATGGATGATTGGCAAATGCTTGGGATTTAGGACCTTATGGAGCTTTATTACGCAAAAATATTTTAGATGCATGGTGGAAATACTTCGTTCAGGAACGTCAAGATATGGTTGGATTGGATGCTTCAATTTTGATGAATCCAAAAGTTTGGGAAGCATCATGACATGTTTCATCATTCTCAGATCCGCTTGTAGATTGTCGTAAATGTAAATATAGAGATAGAGCTGATAAATTAATCGAAGACCATATCGCTAAAAATAAGTTAACATTAGATGAAATAAAAGAGAAAATCTGAGCTGATTCTATGACTCCAGAAGCTTGGACATTTGATCAGCAGACAGCTTTCTTATCAGAATTTAAAGTTAAATGTCCTAAATGTGGAAGTTGTGATTGGACAGAACCTAAAAAATTCAACTTGATGTTCAAAACTCAACAATGAGTAATAGATTGAGAATGAAAAGATATCTACTTACGTCCAGAAACAGCTCAATGAATTTTCGTTAACTTCAAAAATATCTTAGATACGACTAGAATGAGAGTTCCTTTTGGAGTTGCTCAAGTTGGAAAATCTTTCAGAAACGAGATTACTCCAGGTAACTTCTTATTCCGTGTCCGTGAATTTGAACAAATGGAAATTGAATTCTTCTGTGAAGCTGATGAAAAGAAATGACTAGAATGGCTCCAAAATTGGAAAGAAACTTGTGAAGAATGGTGGATCGAAAAAATCTGAATTACTAAAGAAAAACTTCGTTTCCGTGAACACGATCCGAAAGAATTGGCTTTCTATTCAAAGTGAACTTGGGATGTAGAATACCTATTCCCATGGGGATGGTGAGAATTACAATGAATTGCATATAGAACTGACTACGATCTTCAGCAACATATGAAATTTAGTGGAAGAGATATGCAATATACTGATCCAATAACTGGAGCTAGATACGTTCCACATTGTGTAGAACCATCTTGGTGATTAACTAGAGCTGTTCTCACAGCTATGATTGATGCTTATGATGAAGAAGAATATACAAATGGAAAATGAGAACAAGAAAGCAGAACTGTTGCACATTTCCACAAAAATATCGCTCCAATTAAGTTTGCAATTTTGCCTTTAGTAAAGAAAGATGAAAAACAGGTAGAAATTGCTGAAAATATTTTCCGTAGTCTTTCAAAAGATTATTTCTGTGAATATGATGATAACGGAGCTATTGGAAAGAGATATAGAAGACAAGATGAGATTTGAACTCCATTCTGTATAACAGTTGACCAACAAAGCACAGAAGACGGAGAAACTGTAACTATCAGAGATAGAGATTCTATGGAGCAAAAGAGAATTAATATCTCTGAAATCGCTGATTATATGAAATAATTAATTTATTATTACATACCATATAATGAAAAAACTTATAAAAAAGCTTATTTGCTATGATAAGATTTATGAAACATTAAAGGATAGTTTTTTCTATCAGGCATATAAAAAATTTCGTGCAAAAATTGCAAATGATTTATATGATAATCCATCGAAAGATTTTTTCGTTATATGAGTAACTTGAACTAACTGAAAGACAACTGTTGTAAACTTATTACATAAGATATTGAATGAAAATGTAGCTCCTACGGTTGCTATTAGTACAGCAAATATCAAAATCTGAAATGAAGTTATGGAAAATACCAAGAAAATGACATCTCTTGATTGCTATGATCTTCAGCAGACTTTAGCTACTGCTAGAGCTTCATGATGTAGAATCGCAGTTTTGGAAACTAGTTCTCAGTGATTAGATCAATTCAGATTTGAATGAATTAAATTTGATTTTGCTGTAATTACAAATATTACAATGGATCATCTTGATTACCACAAAACGATGGAGAATTATGCGGATGCTAAGAAAAAATTATTTAAATATGTATTAACTAACTGAAAAGATAAGAAATATGCATCTTTTTGTACTGATGATAGAATAGCTAAAAAATGGTTTGAAGAAATGGCATTTGATCAAAAAATTTCGTATAGTATTTATAATTCAGCAGTAATAAAAGCTACGAAAATTGAAGAATGATTTGAATGAACATATTTTGAGTTTTCTTATCTATGACAGAAATACTCATGAACTACTCAATTAATCTGATCCTACAATATATGTAATATAATGTGAGCAATTTCTGTGGCTGTTTCATTATGATTAAAAGTAGAACCAGTATTAAAATCTATAGAATGATTCCAGTGAGTTTCTTGAAGAATGGAACCTATATATACCAGCGATGTAAAATATTTCGTAGATTTTGCACATACTCCAGATTGATTAGAAAAAACTTTAAGTTTTGCTTCTAATAGAAAATGAGAGTGAAGATTGATTACAATTTGTGGAGCACCATGAAATCGTGATAAAGAGAAACGTCCTATTATGTGAGAGATAGCTGTAAAATATTCGGATGTAGTGATCTTTACTGATGATGATCCAGATACTGAAAATAGGCTTAGTATTTTGAATCAGCTTTCTAAAGCTATACAAGAAAAATGATATTCTGCAAAGAAAAAAGTTTTTGTAATTCCTGAAAGAAAGTATGCACTACAATTTGCTACGGAAATTGCGAAAAAATGAGATATCGTAGTTTCTTGTGGAAAATGACATGAACAAGTACAACTTACAAATTTCTGAAAACGTAAGTGGAATGATAAGAAGGTTTTGACCGAAATTTTAGGATCTCAGAAAAAAACGTTGTTAAATGTGGATGAAATTAAAAGAAAATATTTGCAAGATTTGAGGATAGAAAAGAGTGCAAATAGTATTACTACGAAACAATATTATTCATCATCAGACAGTCAAGTTAAAGAAGATTCAACACAAAATTATAAGCGTTCATGAATGTTCAAACCTATAGATTAGATTTTATAATTAGTGTAAGATGTTAGAAGATTTAAAAAACTCTGAATATGTAGTACTGGATTTGGAAACTACATGATTGACTCCATATAGAGAATGAATTACAGAAATTGCAGCTATAAAGTGTAAAAATTGAAAAATTATAGAAGAATTCCAAACTTTAGTAAATCCGGAAAGACATATTCCAAATTGAATAGTAAGATTAACGTGAATTACAAATGAAATGGTTGCTGATGCTCCAATTATTTCTGAAGTTATGCCAAAGTTCTCTGAGTTTCTATGAGATGCAATAATAGTCTGACATAATGTAAGTTTCGATTTTAGATTCTTGAGTTATTATCATTATCAATGTATGTGAACATATCTCGAAAATCAAACAATTTGTACATTAAAAATTGCTAGAAGATTATTACCAGAATTACCAAACAAAAAACTCTGTACGATATGTGAACATTTCTGAATAGTAAACGAAAGAGCCCATAGGGCGATGTGAGATACTCGTGCGACATTAGAAGTTCTACAAATGTATCAAATGATGGAAAAATCTTCAATATAAAAAAACTGACCCTAGATTGGAATCAGTTTTTTTATCTTAATCATCTTTTATTCGAAATAAGTACACTGGATATCTCCTAGATCATTGGCTTGATCTTCTCAAATTGTATATCCATATTTTTCAATATATCCATTATCATATTCACCTTCACATTGAGGTAATGTATAATTTCATAGTAGAGAATTGTCTATTTTTTTGTAAAATGTAATTTCATTACCATTTAATGTTAGTCATTTCTCTCATGGAAAATAATTTGTTTGGAAAACTTTATTCCCAGTTGGAATGTCGTATACCAGCATATCTCTTTGAGATGCACTTGTTCAACTATCTAAAACTATAAAATTTTCGTATAATGCATATAGATATTGAGGTTGATTTTCATTATTTAATGAGAGTACTAATTTATCATTTTCATCATAAACATAGATATCTTCTCAAGGCATAGAATTTCTCATAGATGTTTTGACAGAATAAGATGAAACATCATTTACCATTCCAGGTCAATCCATGATATTTCATGTGTTATCTTCTCTAAAAATCAGTATGCATACAATAACAACTAGAACGATAGCTATCAATGCTATGATTAATCTTTTTTTCATGATATAAAATAAATGGGATAAAATATAGTACACTTGTGTATAAAATTATTGTATTTAATTGCAATTCAATATTTATCAATTATGGATAGATTAAGAGATAATATATTTCTATTGATTGTTCTCTTCGCTTATCAAAAATCCACCAGATTGAATAGACCATAATTTGTGATAAATTCAGTTTTTATTTTGAATCAAAACATTATGGCTTCAGCTTTCTACTATTTTTCACTGGTCCATAACTATGATTTTGTCCATTTTTACTATAGTGGAAAGTCTATGGGCGATAACTATGCAAGTTTTGTTTTTCATTACCTCATCCATGGCATCTTGAATATACTTTTCAGATTCAGAATCGAGGGATGAAGTGGCTTCATCCATGACTAATATATTCTTATTCTCCAAAATAGCCCTAGCGATAGCTATTCTTTGCCTTTCTCATCATGAAAGTTTAATTCATCTTTCTCCAACGAAACTTTCATATCCATCTTTTAGATTCGAGATGAAATCATGACATTTAGCCATTTTAGCTGCTGCGATGATTTCTTTTTCTGTCGCATTTGGTCTTCAGTATGCGATATTTTCTTTAATTGACCTATGGAATAGAATAGGATCTTGAGGAACCATAGATAATTGAGACCTGAGTGAATCTTGAGTAACCTGAGAAATGTCTTGTCAATCGATGAGGATTTTTCATCCTTGGATATCAAAGAACCTAAATAATAACTTGATAAGACTAGTTTTTCAGCTACCAGATGCTCAGACTATTGCTACTTTTTCTCATGGTTTAATATTTAGATTTAATCCTTCAAATATATTGTTTTGATTATCATAACTGAATGTAACATTATCGAAATTTATCTTTCAGCTTGTAATTTTTATCTTTTTGTCTGTTAAGTCTTGTATTTCATGAGGTGTGTTTAATATTTCCAACATTTCAGTTGATTCTCATAGAGCTCTACTTAGTGATTTAAGTATATACCTAACATCTGATAATTGGTTAGCTATCCTAATTACATATAATTGTACTAAAAGTATTACTGAAGCAGGGACTAATCATGCTCACCATGCTTTTATGGCGAGGTATATGGATCAAATACTGAAAATGCATGTAACCATTCATGTTGCGAAGAATGTTCGTTCTGATAGTCTTCGCTGCTTTCACCTCATATTCATCCATCATGTTAATGTATTACTGAACCTTTTGAATTCATATGGTAGTGATGCAAAGATTAATACATTAAAGTTGTTAATAATTGAATCTGACAATTCTCATGTAGTTTTTGAATTTCGTTCGTTTGCCTGTATTTCATACTTTTTAGTTATGTTGAAAAATATGATTTGTAGTATTGTGTAAATTATAACGAAAGCAAGGAATATGACTCAGATTTTAAAGTTCTCTTTCATTATAATGATTATGGTCATAGGTATGAATATAATCATATTCAGTATCTGGAAAATGAATCTATCTACGATTGTTTCATAGGATCATGCTAGTTTATTTATTTTCCCGATTAGTGATCAAGATAGGTTATTAGAAAAGAACCTGTATGAATGCTTATGTAAGTACTGAAAACATTCTTCGTAGATATCTTTTGTAGCTGCGTTTTCATATTTTATACTAGGAAATCAGACAATTCTTCGGGCCAAAATATTTGTTAAATCTAGTACGAGAATAATTACTAAAAGTTTCAAAAGCATATGAACTAATTCAGGTTTTTCTACTCATGTCATAGACACGATATCTACAAGTTTTGTTTGGTAGATAGGTGATACTATAGATACTCACGCGATGATGATACTTCATATTAAACTTAGGATTATTAGCCATTTATATGGTTTACTCTTTTTTAGGAAGTACTTCACTACCATTCGCAATGTTATCTTGTTCTTCTTGTCTTTGATTGTTGTCATTTTAATGTATTAAATGTTAAAAGTTGGGGTTAAAAAAAGCTGCACGTTTTTTCATGCAGCTCGATGTATGTTCATTTCAAAAAATTCGCTTATACACCAAGCTCATGATAACAATATAAAGTAAATCTTTGTTGTTTATGTTGCATTTTTTTACATTGGTTTACAATAATTTAAAATGATATCCACTATCGTGTACGAATTATAATGTATTTTGTGACAAAAAGTTATTTTAGAAATATTTTCTTCATTTTAATTCATCTGGGAAATGTTGGTTATTCATTTTGATAGTTCAGTCAGCCTGGCGATTTTCCGGATGGTCGTGTGCATATTCATATCATTTTCAATATCAGAGTTCTCACATTAATTTGGTTGGTGCATTGCGGATTTGCATTGGGACTGGGAGATTTCAATATTTTTCTACATCTTTCATAGTTTCTCTATCTATTCTGTCACATACATTATTTTTTGGAGCTTTTCATAGGTATAGAGCTAGCTGGAATAGAAAAACTCTACATTCTGGCATTCAGATTTTTTGTACTGCATCATAAACCTGATTGGCTAGAAGTAATGCATTATTATCTGCTGGTCAAATATCTTCACTGGCGAAACGTAATAAACGACGAGCGATGTAGCGAGGATCTTCTCATCATACTAGCATTCTCTGGATCCAATAGCAAGCTGCATGTGGATTGCTATCACGGAGAGATTTATGAATTGCTGAAATTATGTTATAATGTTCTTCTCCATCACGGTCGTAATACATTGGTTTACCAAACGCTTTCTGGATTATCTCATCATTAATTTTTCAGTCAGTAGATAACATAATTGAAGATTCAAGCAAATTACAAGCATTTCTTAAATCTCAATTAGCTAAATTAGCGATTGTAGTCAGATTTTCTTCTGTGATTTTAATTTTTGGATAACGAGATTTGATTTTTTCTTGGTTATTACGGAAAAACGTAATGATATCTTCAGGTTTTAATGCTTCAAAAACTATAACTTTAGCACGTGAAAGTAGGGCATTATTTATAGTGAAAGATGGATTTTCAGTTGTGGCTCAAATCAATGTAATTAATCAGCTTTCCACGAAAGGAAGTAAAGAATCCTGTTGTGCTTTATTTCGACGATGAATTTCATCCAAAAATAGGAGAGTTCTCTTTCCGTATGCTTTATTTTTCTCAGCATGTTCGAGAATCAGATTTAAATCTTCTTTTTTACTTTTTACTCATGAAAGTTCGAAAAAATCTGCCTGTAATTGATGAGAAAGAACATTAGCAATTGTAGTTTTTCCACAACCTGGACTTCACCAAAAAATCATAGATGGAACCTGTCAATTTTCGAGAAATTTTTGAATTGAAAGTTTAGTTTGTTCTTGTCATACAACTTCATCTAATGTTGTTGGGCGGAGATAGTATGCTAAGGGTTCATGATTATTCATTATGGATTATTGAAACGTTAAATGTTGAAAAGTATTTCATTTTTTTGTTAATGTTGTTTGTATGTTTATTTCAAATCATGAAATGATATTTTCAACAAAATTCTTCAAAATATTAGCATCTCATGTAGAGTAAAATTTATTTTCATTTTCTACTAATTCATTATTTATATTCAGACTATTCAAAACTCTTTGAGTTTGTAATGCAACAGCAGGAGCTGGATTTATAACTGTGATTTTATCTCAGACTTTTTTTTCATCTAATATTTTCTCTATCATAGGAATGAGAAAAGGGTAGTGTGTGCATCAAAGAACGATATGGTCGATATTCGCATCTATCATCGGTGTGAGATATTTTGTTAGTAATTCTCTTGCTTCATCGCTTTCTGTTCTATTGCTCTCAACTAATTCGACCAATCAATCTCAAACCTGTTCTATCACTTTTACATCTCATTGGAATTCTGTAAGAGTCCTATGATAAAGTGCTCATTTGAATGTTCCATAAGTAGCTAAAACTCCGACTGTTCATGTTTTGGAATGTAATAGTGCTGGTTTGATTGCAGGTTCCATTCATACAAATGGAATAGAATATTCTGACCTCAAAATTTCGATTGCTGCAGCTGTTGCGGTATTACAGGCGATTACAATCAAATCACAGTTTCATTGTTCAATTAAGAAATTAGTCAGTTTCTTAGATCTCTCCTGTAATTCTTCAGGAGATCTCCTTCAATATGGGCAGAATGCAGAATCTGCAATATAACAAAAATTCTGATCTGGCATAAGTTTAGCTAGTTCTTTTCGTACAGATAATCAACCTAATCATGAATCAAATATTCAAATCATTGCAATTCTTATAAGATATATGCTGTACTTATAATATTTAATTTATACTTTTCAAGTTAATAAAAAATTTTTCTATTAAAAAATATCTCTTCTCCACGGAGACGAGATATTTTTCCCTGTTTAGCCTTTTGTGAAAAAGGTGTAATTGATTTGTAGTAAAATTTTTTATAAATGCAAGAGATTTTTTATACTTGACTTATTAAAATAAAAATGTAACTTTAATCGAGCTTATATAAAAAAACATTAATAAAAATTATTGATATGGAACAAACTGAAAATGCTCTCTTGGCCTTAGCCAGTGAGATTGAAAATGGCAGAATTAAGTCTGCAAGCTTAGCCACAAATGGCAAGAATATAGTAGTTGAGATAACAAATCAAGAAGGTTGTACTTCGTTTGCAGTGACAAATGAAGTCGAGCCCAACTACATGAGACTTGCGGTGGGAGCAGCTCTAGAACGGCTGCATGTACACACAAAAGATGCCAAAGATTCAATAGGTAAAGTTCTAGCTGGCCTTGGTAAGGATATGATAAAACTTTATCTTCAATCATGATGACATCCAAAGACTCAAGACAGTCCGAATTATTTTAGGGCTGTTTTTTAAAAAATGAAAATAATATTGCAAAAGAAATGATTTTTCCTATAGATAAAGTGATTGTAAAATCAAATTTCTATCTTTTATTTTATCAAAAAGATTATGGATATTAATTCTTATCAGCATCAAATGGAAAAAGCCATTGCTTATCTTGAAAATGAATTCAAATGAATGCAGGTTTGAAGAGCTACTACATGATTAGTAGAGAATTTGAATGTTGAAACAGATTATGGAACTATGAAAATGAATGGAATAGCTCTTATTACAGCATTGGATCACTCAACTATTAAAATTGAACCTCGAGATAAATCTTCAGCAAAACATATTGCAAATGCAATTTACGAAGCTGATTTATGAGTATGAGTAGACAATCAAGGTTCTCATATTTTAGTAAAAGTTCCTCAACTAACTCAAGAAAGAAGAGAACAAATTGCTAAAAATATCAAAGCTATGTGAGAAGATACAAAATGAAATATCAGAAAAGTTAGACAAGACGCGATGAATGATACTAAGAAAACTTTTACTGCTAAAGAAATCTCAGAAGATGAACACAAAGCAAATGAGGCAAATATCGAAGATTTGACTAAAAAAATGAATGCAAAAATTGATGAAATAGTAAAGGCAAAAACTGAAGAAGTTATGAAAATATAAAAATCTGATTTTTATTTCTATTTATAATAAATTATGAATATTTGGAACATATTGGTGACTCAGATATTATATCGTCCAGTGTTTAATATCCTTATAATATTTTTAGCAATTTCTGGATGACAACTTTGGATTGCTATTGTATGATTGACGTTACTTGTTAGATGATTGATGTACAAATCATCTGCTGCCTCAAACAATATGACACAGTGAATGAGTAATATCCAACCAAAAGTTGAGGAATTACAAAAGAAATATGCTGATGATCCTCAGAAACTTAGTGAAGAAACTATGAAATTATTTAAAACTGAATGAAAATGACCATTCAAAGGTTGTTTAACTATGTTAATTCAGATTCCAGTTTTTATAGGACTTTATAGAGTTATTTGGGTAATCGCTCAGAATGGATGAATTCCTACAGATGTTGATTGGTTATATAGTTTCTTTTATGGATTCTGACAAAAATACTTAGAAGCTTGAAACATAAATCACATGTTCTTATGAATGGATTTATTTGAAAGTCAGAACTGGATATTGACTATCATTGTTACAGCTCTCTACTACCTACAAATGCAGTTAACTCAATTGACGCAGAATAAGAAATCTATGCCTAAAATCCCTGGTGCTTCAATGCCTGATATGTCAAAGATGATGGGTGGTATGAATATTTGAATGAGTCTTATGATGTGATTGATGGTATACTGATTAAATTCAGCTGTTGGACTTTATCTTTTAACTTCATGTCTATTCAGTATTTGCCAGTTCTCTCGAAGATATAGAGCTATTCTTAAAGCTAAATGGAATGAAAAATTTCATAAAAATGAACCAACAATAATTCAACCTAAATAATTTTTATTCTCTACTAACCTAACAATGAAAAAAACATTAGAAAATTTAGCAAAAGCTTTCGCGTGAGAATCTCAAGCTAGAAATCGTTACACAATCTATGCAAGTGTAGCTAGAAAAGCATGATATTTACAAATCGCAAATGTGTTTCTAGAGACAGCAGAACAAGAAAAAGAACACGCTGAATGGCTATTCAAAATGATGCAAGAATTTGTAGAAAAAGAATGAGTTGAAATGCCTTACATCGATGTAGAAACTACTACAATGATTAAATTCGGAGATACTAAAATGAATCTTGAAACTGCTATTGCTGGAGAATATGAAGAATGGGCTGATATGTATCCTGAATTTGCAAAAGTTGCAGAAGAAGAATGATATCCTCAATTCGCTGCTAGAATTAAAGCTATTATGGTTGCAGAAAAACACCACGAGGAAAGATATAAGAAACTTCACGATTTAGTAAAAGATGACCTTGTATTCAAAAGAGATGAAGAAATTTACTGGACTTGTACAAAATGTGGATATGTTTGGAAAGGTAAAGAACCTCCAAAGGTTTGCCCATTATGTGGACATGATCAAGGTTATTATGTAAAAATGAATGAAGATTTCTAATTTCATATTACATTAATAAAAAAGGTCAGATGAGAATCTGACTTTTTTTGTTTTAAGATTTCTTATTTTAGATTGTTGCGTCTTTCGGCTTCTAAAAATATTTTGTACCAATAAGTATAATCAAAGGCTGTAAAAATAGCTTCTAAATATATAAAAATTAATATTCAAACTGATATTAAAATTCGAGCTATTATTTCAATCGCTGAATTGTTGATAATGTTCATTTGTATACAGAATATCATTATAATGAGAGGAATTCAAATTGCTATACATGAATTTAATAAGAATCTGCATCTGATTATTGCTTGTCTAAGAAGTCCTCTTAATGTTAATCATAGATTTGATAGAGATAGACTCATACTTTTTATTACAGCATCCCATGCTGAGTAATCTTTTAAAATTATATAGTAGTTTACGTATGGCCAAAGTACAATTTTTGCCAATACACAGAAAATCCATATACAAAATACGGTTATAATTACGGGATTGTTCAAATATCAAAGCATCCAAAATCTGACAGCGAAGATGAAAACGGATCGCATACTTAATCACCACATATTTACTCATCAGAATTCTGCCATAATTCACCATTTTTTTCGTCATTTTACGAAAGCAGTCGCTGTTCTCATATTAGGGTTGTCAACGCTGTATAATAGAGCTTGTCTTCATATTGGTCAGAATATTGATAATCATAAAATGAATATAATTACAATAGTAATAATAAGTCGTAAAATATTAAATCTTTGTATAGCGTTCACAAAATATATCAACGCATTGGAAATATCTACTCATGAATTATATTTAATATTTACGAGTCAATTAATAAAATATATTATTCAATAAATCTGATAAAATGTATAAGAATAGGATGTTAAAAGGGCAAGCCTAATAATCCTAGGCCTGTTTATTAGTATTTTAATTGTATCTTTGACTATTTGTTTTAACATCTATTCATGAATTTTGTGATAGGCAAAATGTTTATTATTTTTCTTCGTCTGCTCAATGGCACTTTTTATATTTTTTACCACTTCCACATGGGCATGGATCATTTGGTCTAACTTTTTTTCTTGTTGGTAATACAACTCATTCACTTGGTGAAGACTTTCCTATATCATCAGCATCGAAAACTTCTACTCAATCTTCATCTTCAAATATCATTTTTCTAGGATCATTAGCTTGAGTAGGTGCTTTTTTATTTCATGCTTGAATAACTACTTTACCATCTTTTTTTGAAATCTGGACAGGGACTCTTCATCAGAATTGTTTACTTGCTTGTTTTAATTTATCCATTAATTCAGGATTATCTTGAACCATTTCGAATAGTAGATTCTGAGCTTCTTGTTGCTCAGCTACAGCACGGTAATCAATTCTCATTAATCTTGTTGTAACGTCAGCTTTGATGTTTTGTTGTAGTAATTCGAATTTTTCGAAAGATTCTTGCTTATAAACGATAAGTGGATCCATTTGAGCGTAGCCCATAAATCCAACTTTATCTTTTAGATATTGCATATCATCAATATGAGCTACTCGGAGTTTATCTATTACTTGTAAGTTAATATCTCTCAGAATATTGAAAAGTAGATTCTGATCATATTTCTCTCGTGTTTCAGTGAAATATTCTACCAATCTACGATCTAAACTATTTGCTAGAGTTTTGAAATCCATTTGTTCATATTCAGCCTTTTGTTTTGCATCAATTTCTAATCAGAATTCTTTGTTCAAAATTAATAATAAATCTGAAGTGCTTTGTCATGTAGCTTCTGCTGTGGAAATTTGAGTATTCAAAATTTCTTGAGAATCTAGCATGAATTGCTGTTTAGTAGATTTTACTCGCTCAGCCTTTTTTTCTTCATCTTCGTTAGCTTCAATTATACTATCTCTCATGAAATAGATTCTCTTTCTTTGTTTATCAATTACAGAATCATAATCAAATAAGTGTTTTCTGGTACTGAAGTGCCAAGCTTCGATTTCTTTTTGAGATCTAGTAATTGCAGAAGTAAATTGTTTTTGTGTTAATTCTAATTCTGCTAAATCTTCCTTTGAAAGTAGCATTCATGCCATAGCTTGGATCCTTTCTCCTCACATTTTTCTCATTAATGTATCATCCAAAGCTACAAAGAAAACTGAAACTCCAGGATCTCATTGTCTACCGGCACGTCCACGTAATTGATTATCTATTCTTCTTGACTCATGTTTTTCAGTTCCTAAAATGAATAGTCCGTAATGAAAATCTTTTTCAATAATTTCTTTAGTTCATTCAGTTGATTCTAGTGTGATTTTTGTGAATATATCAGTTTGTTCTTTTTTCTTTTCATTAATTTGAATGTTGATTTTTATTCAATCTTTAGAAATGCTTGATTTTTCGGCTTTTATGATATCTTCATTTTCTAATCAGAATTGATTTTTTAGTCAGTCGATTGTTAGTTCATATTCTTTTCTAGAATAAATATTTATCTTTACTGCAGTCTGATTTTTAATCTGTTTTGCACACCATTTGGCATAGTTGGCTGCCATTTTTTCATTTAATCCATCTTCCAATTTGATATCGGTTCCACGTCATGCCATATTTGTAGCAACTACAACTGATTGATATTTACCGGCATTAGCTACGATATGTGCTTCTTGTTCATGAAATTTAGCGTTCAATACGTAGTGAGTAATTGCATCTTTTTCGAGAATACGAGAAACGTATTCAGATGTAGCAATATCAGCAGTTCAGATTAGAATTGGCTGTCAGATCTCGTGGTAAAACTTGATATAGTCTTTCACAAATTTTCGTTTAATTTGTTGGTTATAATATACTTTATCATGCTTATCTACTCTTAGAATTGGTTTATTTGTTGGTACGATTACTACTTCCAATTCATAAATTTTTTGGAATTCTTCGGCTTCAGTAGCGGCAGTACCTGTCATACCAGCTAATTTTTTATATTGCTTGAAAAAATTCTGATAAGTAATTGTAGCCATAGTTTGAGATTCACGTTGAATCTGAACATTTTCTTTGGCTTCAATAGCTTGATGTAGTCCTTCACTAAATCTTCTTCATGGCATTGTTCTACCTGTATGTTCGTCAACAATTAATACTTCTCCGTTTGAAACGATATAATCTACATCTCTGATGTAAACAGCTTTTGCTCTAAGTGCATTTTCGATATGATGAATTTCTTCAAATCAGAAATCTTTATAAAGATTTTCAACATTCAATAGTTGTTCCAATTTAGCGATTCATTTTCCGCTTAGTGAAGCTGTTTTAGTTTTTTCATCGATATAGTAATCTCCATCTTCTTCCTGTTCTTTTGGTTCATCATTTATCAATTCGTTCAAAAGTCATTTTGAAACTTTTTTCTTTCCGCTACATGGAGTGAGAGCATTTACGATATTCGCATAATATGTGTATTTTTCTGTAGGTTCTTCTCTAGCTTCAGAAATAATTAATGGAGTTCTAGCTTCATCAATCAAGATAGAATCTATTTCATCGACAATAGCAAAATTTAAAGGTCTCCAAATCAGATTTCTTTTTTCCATTGTTTGAACTAGATTATCTCTTAGATAATCAAATCATAATTCTGAATTTTCAACGTATGTGATATCTTTGGAATATTCTTCTCTTCTTCTCTGTAGGGGAGTTCATTTTACCACACTTCATACAGTTAATCATAACCATTGATATAGATATCCAATCCATTGAGCATCACGAGAAGCAAGATAATCATTAACTGTAACTACATGAACTCAATTTCATGATAATGCGTTCAAATATACAGGAGCAGCTGCGACGAGAGTTTTTCATTCTCATGTTTTCATTTCGGCAATTTTACCTTGATGGAGGATGATACCTCATAAAAGCTGAACATCGTAAGGAATCATGTTCCAAGTTTGTTTCTCTCATTTTACATCATAAACGTCTCCGACCATTCTTTTACAAGCTTGTTTTACTACAGCAAAAGCCTCTGGTAAAATATCGTCGAGAGTTTCTCATTTGCTTAATCTTTCCTTAAATTCATGAGTTTTAGCTTTTATTTCATCATCAGTTAAAGCGTCAAATTTATCATATCGTTCGTTTATCTTAGTAACGATAGGTCGTAATGTGTTGATTTGCTTTTGATTGTAATCTCATCAGATTAAATTGGTTAATCGATTTAACATTTTATGTAAGAATTAAAAATAAATTCGTAATTTTTGTGTGTTACCTCGCTAAATCTTAACAAGTTTAATGATTATATAAATCCTAATTAATAAAACAATCTGATTTTTATATATTTTTCAAATATAGCGATTATTGATTGACTTTGTTGATTAAATTTTATTAAAAATAATGCTTTATATATTATTATCTTAAAGTCAAATTAAAATCTGCTATTTTGCCTTATCTTTTTTGATTTTTTTAATATAGTGAATATAATTAACTGTTTTATCTGATGCATCTCTTTAAATGGGAAAAAAACTTATAAAAGCAATAATATTTATTGTTTTCTTGCAATCTATTTTCATGAATTTTACATATGTGGAGGCGCTTGGTTGATCAAATTCACAACCGCCTGTATGTGATTGACCATCTGAAATGATGTCCAATTATTTTAACTTTCAGCAAGAAATGAAATTTGCACTTCTATGATCTGAGGTGCAGGAGAGACGTTTTAATTCGTCTGTTCGAACTTGATGACTTTTTGGAAAATGATCTCTTAAATTACCTAGTGCTTTGGATTTGGTTGCATCAAATGTAGCAGCAGGTGTAGAATCTACGGTTTCAACGGCAGGGACTTCTGCTGTATTGCTTGTATTGGCTGCTGTATCTGTGATTCAATCTAATACGGAATGATTCGCTATCTTATTTAAGGATAGGCCTATTGTTAGGGATTATAAAACGATGTTAGATATAGAAACGGATCTTTTTGATTTGGCATATTTTCGTTCTAAACAGATGAACCTTACTCTTCCATTGGAAAAACAGGAAACATACGATAAACTTAATGAAATAATAGAGAAATATCAGTGATTGTGATTATTATATAAGTGAGAAAAAATGCAAAAGACCGAAAGCTTAGCAGGTATATTGGAGGAGTTAGTAACAATGAATACTGCGATGAAACATTTTATATTGTTTTGGTGAGATCCTTGAGATAGATCTCTTAAGAATTATAATTGATGTTTTTGAAATGCTACATCTGAAGTTTGTAAGAATTCTCCAATATTGAAATTTGATCCTAAGGCTATTGATCAATTAAAGGAAGATTATGCTTGATTGTGAACTTTTGGAGCGTGTAATTTATCGTTTTCTGATTTTAAGAATTCAATTAAAAAATCTATTAATAATAATTCTGATTCGGTAAAACTAGCATTTGATGATGTAAAGATGGCTATGGATAGACTGAAAAAGACATTACTTGGAACTGATAAATCTAAACCAAGAACAAATACTCGTTGTGATGATCTTTCGGATTATGAAATTGCTCAGTTGAGAGCTTATTGGGGTCCAAATTGGACATGTAAAGAAACGATTAGTGTGTCAGCTCAACTGACAGATACAAAAGAATTTGTGAAAAATAAGGTAGCGCAAAATAATCAGAGAAAGAAAAATAGTAATTTATTGAAAAAATCGGCGGCTACGAATATGACTAACAATAATGTAGATAATTATGAACGTTTAAAATGACAGGATACGAATGTGAAAAAATTGAGTGTAATGAATAGTACAAGTGAAAAAAATAATTTTTGGTTCCAAGTATATTGAAAGTGAGAGAACTATAATGTGGAGTTTAGTACAGAATTTGCAAATAATCTAATATCTGATTATGAACAAATGATATTGGAATATAATCAGGCTCAGCGAAATGCTGCTAGTAGTGATCTTTCCCCTCAGCTGAAAAAAATTAAATGAGTATTAGAAGAAATAAAAACGACAATTAGATCTTCAGATAGGGTGAATGGATTAGAATATCGATTAAGAAAAGTTGCGGATAAACAGTGTGTTTCTTAATACTCTTTTAGATTTTATTATACAGTATTATGAAAAATTGTAAAAATTATATGAAGTTGTTCCTATTTGTATCAGTGATGGTTATACCTTTTGGTGTAATGTCTTCATGGGAAAATTGGCAGGATATATCTTGTGATACAGATGTAGCTAAGAATAACAATATAACTCAATGTGATGTTTTGTCAAACGATTATAAGGAGCCTTATTGTATTAATTCTTCAGTGGATTATGCATTGGATTGTTTGTGGCCTGCTGTAACAAATAAATTATCTAGTATTGTACAAACTTCTGATAAATCAGCTAAATCGCTTGGTCAATTTGGATTGAAAGATGTGCTTGAACAATACTGTAAAACTTTGTTGTCTGATTGAAAATCTGGAAGAATTTATTTCGCTAGACCAAGTAACGTGCATAATGGTTGGGATTGGGAACAGACTTTTGATTCGCGTCAATCTATATTTGTTTATGCTTTGTGTTCATCTTTTAAGGAAGGAGAAGAAATGTCATTTGTAGAGTCTTCGAAGTATTCTGAAGATTTTCTTGCTAAAGTATTTCAGACTGAAGATTTAGTTTGAACGTTAAAATTAAAACAGAAATCATGATGAAAGAATTTGTGTGATTTAAATGATGATCCTAGTATTAATGATTGTGATATGTCGGTCTATGCAACAGAAATTTATTCTGCAATTATGTCTGATCTTTTTAAGATAAAGTATGCTCAAGTATTACATGTGGACAAATCAGAGGATTTTGATTCAAAGAAAAAAGTTGAGGAGTTTATGTCTTGATATTTTGATTATTATAAGAAAGATTTTAAGGAACTTAATACTGATTATCCATTTTCTCAAACTATACGTGTTTTGCAATCTAATCAGCAATATTATAAAAGAGTATTAGATACAGTTAAGATTATAAATAATTCAGTTTTAGCAGATGATGGTGAGGTACCAATATTAAAGAAGAAATGTCCAAAAAGTATTAATGTAGCGTGAGTTGATTTTGTGGCATGTGCTCTTCATTCTTCTCAATGAGAATGAGCTGCAATAACTCCCTCTTTCGTAACATTGGTATATAATGAAATGATGAATTATCGTGTTTTTCAACAATATATTAATATATGGGTTTCGGAAAAATCTATAGAGATGAAAAATGACCAAAGAAATGAGAGAGATATAAGGAGATTTTGGGAGAAATCATGAGATTTTGAGTGATATGCTGGTCTACAAATGGAGGCTACTAAATATGCCCTACGTTGACTTATAGATTTTAATATGACATATCCTTTTCATATTTGATTGTTGTTATACCAAGAAACTATGAAAGATTTTAGAGATAAACATTTATCTCCTATAGTTACTTTATTTTATTCTTTATCTGAAAAATTACAAAATGTACAATTACCTAGCTAAAAAGAAAGTTATCTTTGCTATTCTAATATCGTTTCTCTGTATGGGGAATAATGCTTTTTGCTTTGATTTAGCAGATGAGATTTCTGCGGCATTTCAGAAATATTATAGATGATGATATTCTGAATCTTATTTGGAAACCCCATATGTTTCAGTTTATTCTAAGGATCCATTTAAGGAATCCTTTGAAGATATTGAAAATATGTCTATGCAATTAAAAATAGCATGAGCAGAGTATGTTGAGAATCTTTTGAAAGAGGAAGGATGTTCTTTATCCCAGAAAAAGATATGGTCTATATTGTATTATTTTGTGCCAGAATTTAAGACAGATCTTGTTAGAACAATGAAAATTTGACTGTGAGATTATAATAGTAGGAATTATACGTTTGATGAAAAAGAAGTATTAAAATATTGTAATGAGTATTTCAATTGTAGTAAATCAAAATGAATGACAATTTCTGAAATTTTGGATAATGCTTCAAATTTTAAGCCTGTGACTTCTGATACTGCAGCTGATGTAAAAACTAATTGTAAGGAATTCTTCCAAGCCAATTATAGTAGAGGACAGGATGCACAATGAAAGAAACAGAATCTTCAAGTTTCTCATTTATGAACTGATAAATATTGGAATTCGACAACAGATGATTCTCCATATGATATTATGACAGATCTTTGAAATATTTGAAAATTATTGTATACTGATGCTGAACATCCTATAACACCGGTGTTTTATAACTTGCCAATGTTTTCTAATTCAAAAGATTCACTGGAAGATCATAAAGAAAATGGTTGATCTTCTTATGCTAAAAATGATGAAAATGACTGAAAAACACGATCAAATGGATGAAATGTTTGATGATCTTCGGTGAATCCTTTACCACTTCCATTACCTCGTTGATCGGAATGACCTAGTATGGAGGGATGATATGATGAAATGACTGATTGATTGCAATCTTCTAAGTTGAAAGATAGTTCTTCTCTTTGAAATAGTTGTGATGAGGATGGAGAAGAATGAAGTAATGATGTAGAGGGTGAAAACTCGGATGGCTCAACTCCTTCTGCTGCGGTAAATTTATCAGATATTTCTGCAGAGGAATTTCAAGATGTAGTCGATTACATGAAGTGAGCAGTTGATAAATATGCGTCATTGTCAGAGGAACAAAAATTAGAAATGGCTGCAAAAGCTTGAGATACTGGTAGATTTGTATGAGATGTGACTCCATCTCAGCTAGATGAAACAGCAGAAGAAATAAAAGAATGTTGGGAATCTTGTGAGTGATTACGTATTGATCAAAAAGCATCTTGTATGATTATGTGTACGTGTTGAGAAATAGAATCTTCAATTTTTGATCCAGAGGAAACTCCTTGATTATGACCAATATTTAGAATTAGGTTCTGTGCGGTGCCTTCAGTAGATACTAAGTTTTCTATTTGATGAAGAAAAATCTATAGTATTGAGGAGTGAGTGAAAGAAATTTATGGTGTAGTTGATAAACTTTCTAGAGAATGAAGGTTGTGAATGTGGACGCAACAATATAATTTCTTAGATTCTTCAACAAAAAAAATGAAGGTTTCTGATACAGTTGCATTTACTATAAGTATCGAATTTGAGGATATATCAGATAAATTTTCAAAGCGTTCAGAACAATTCAGAAAAATGGAAATAAAAAGAGAAAATGAAGGTTTGCAGAGTAGTTTTGGTATTCGTAATAATTTGGAGAATCCAGTTAAAAAGAATAATTATCGTGTGGTTGGTAAACAATGAGAAGAGACGGATGATATTACTACGCAATGAAACCCTCAGTGAACTAAACAGTCACAGTCAAATTTATCAGTTTCTGCTTCTAGTGTTGTTAATTCTAATTCAGATTCTCGTGCTAGTCATGAATTTAATAAATCTCAACTTTTAGATAAATGGTTAGATCAACAGGGAAATCTTTGGAAAAGTATAGATGGATATATAAAAGCTTTAACTGAAGATACTATAGGCTTGGATTCTAAGAAAGATAAGAAATAATGATAATTTTATGTCAGGTTCCTTTTTTTGTTTAATATCCTTGGAAAAATAACTTGTTTTTTGTTATAATTCTTGTATATTTCTGTAGAGGATGATGTGTTATTGTTTTTTGGTACTTTATTACATTTAATGTTATAACTTGCAAATATGTCATTTATATGAAGAAAACAATTAAGATTTTGGTCAGAAACATTTGATTTATTGGTGTTTTTAATCTTAGTATTTTGAATAGTTCTATTTATTAGGCTTTTTATAGCTACTCCATATACAGTAATTTGATCAAGTATGGTCCCAAATTTTTATCAAAAAGATTGGATTATTGTGGAAAAAATTACTCAACGTTTTGGTACTTTTGATAGATGAGATGTGATAGTTTTTGTAGCACAATGAAAAACTTCTCCGTATATAAAAAGAATAATTTGATTACCTTGAGAAACTGTAAAATTTCAAGATTGAGATGTATACATTTGCTCAGATAATATTCCATCTGGTTCGTCAATTAAGGATTCTGAATGAAACAGTTGTGAGAAATTGCCAGAACAGTATTTACCGGAATGATTGAAAACTAATGCAACATGTGGTAAAGATGAGTTTAAAGTGCAATGATGATATTTTGTGATGTGAGATAATAGGTGAAGAACTACAGATTCATTATGTTGTTTCTGAATAGAATGCTATGAATGAGCTAATTATATAGTTAGAGATATAGATTTAATAGGTAAAGTGTGGGTTAGATTGTATCCGAAGTTTACAAAGTTCTAAGACATAAAGACAGATTCTTGATATAAGAGTCTGTTTTTTTATTTTCTTGAATTTATTTATTCTTTATATATATTGAAAATGGACTAAGTAGTGCGAGATCGGGTATTGTATCAAATTTCCCACTCTGCTCCAGGGAGCCGGTATCATCTTTCCTAGAAAGATGCGAGCTACCCACTTTAACGACTCAGGGGGAGAGATCTATTCGGTTACGGCTACTTGGTTATTTTTTTGACTTGAATATTCAATTATGAAAAAAATAAATGAATCATTTATATGTGTTAATTGTTGAAAAGAGATTCCTTTAGCATCTAAAACATGTAGGAATCATTGTCCTCATTGTTTTGCATCATTACATGTTGATGGAGATATCCCGTGAGATAGATCTTCTACATGTAAATGAATAATGTATCCTGTAGAATATCAATTAAAAAATTCTGATTATAAAATTCTTTTTGTATGTTCAAAATGTGGTAAAAAACACCGAAATAAGAGAGCTGAAGATGATGAAATTACAAAATTGCCAGAACTCATTAAATCTTATGAACAATATTTTCAAAATTAATTATTGATCTAGGATGTATAAGATTTTGTCTAGAGATGTGCTATTTGTTGATCTTGTTCCATCTTTACGAGTATCTTTGTAGTTTTTTTCCTCGTTTTTTATTTTCTTTTTTATTAATTCAAGTTTTTCTTTTGAATATGTTTCTCGTGTAGGAGATCCATTTATTCGGTCAATAAACGAAGTATCTCGAGTTTTACATGTAGATTCTGTATATGATCATAATAATTCTCACATTGAACATAGACGGAATTGAATTTCGCATGGTGCGTCACTAAATCAGTTACTGTGTTTGAAGGCTTGGATGTATCCACCATGTTTTACTTTTTCTCCTCGAGGAGCTGTACAGTCTCGATATGGTCTAGTTGTTTGTTCTACTCATTCTTCTTCATGTATAATATTATCACCACTTCAGAATTCTGTTTTTGATCTATTTGGCTTATCAAATACGAAAGCTCATCAGATTTCATCGTTTTTAACGGTTACGGTTCAATCTGGATTCTGTCTTGCTCATCATTTTATTTCTTCCTGTTTTTGTGGTATTTCTACTTCTCATCGTGAATTATATGTATAATTTTTATTTACAGAACATCATTGTTGGGTATATGTTCATGATAATTTACCGTTTCGGCAATATCTTCTTTCAATATTGCAAATATCTGGTGCATTTTCTAATTGCTTATAGGCTAAAACACTATCTCAGTGTATAATACTGTATCATCGAGGAGTTTTACAATCAGAATAATTATCAATAATGGTAATTCAATTATTAGAATTGGTATTATAATTTTCGTTATTATAATTTGTGTCAACGTAAGCTGTAATGGTTTTTTTATTGAGTTGAATTTCATCCCATTCTACTAAGGAAGGAAGAACTCGACCATCTTTGGTGTATTCGAAGCGTTTTGCATTTAATAAATAATCTTCAGATTCATTATTAATTTTTTCATCTTTAGTTATATTGTTTTCATAGGTCTCTTTTTCAATAGTCAAAGTAGAATTATCTCATTCATATGTTTCTTCTTTTACTTTGTATTGAGTATTACTATTTTCGTTATCGTTTCATAGGTTAATTACTAAATAATCGCTGTTATTATCGGATCATGAATCTATTCAAAGATCGGACATTATATTCCTAAGAGAAACTTGATTATCTTTTATTTCTTTATTATCATCTCAATAATTATTTTTATTCTCTCATTTGTTTGCTAAAGAGACTTCACTACTGTAATGTTGATTTTCGATTCATTTTATAGCATCAGGAACTTCCTTATTAAATAAAAAGTCTAGAGAATCTGCCGATCAGTGGGCTATGTCATTTAAGATGTATTCATTCCCATCGTAATCATGAAAGATATATATTATTTTCTTATTCTCTTCTGTATAATCAGAATTTTCTATAATTTTTGTAGGATGAATATTGAATATGATAATAGAACAAGATGCTAAAATTCCAAAAATTATATAATGCTTGAATTTATTTCAGATTATTTTGTTATTTTTATTTCTAATAATTCTTAATTTGTTCATATTACATATCAGGATGTAAAAGTAAGATTTTAACCTTCACTATAATTATAATTAGTATTTAAAAAAATGCAAATTTTTGGTACCTTATTTTCTCTTGAAATTATTAATAGAAAATACTACATTGAAGTGTGATTTATTTTCTAAATCGTAAATTATGAAAATCTTATTAAGACAGTTATGATTTGGTAAAATATTTGTT
>Ga0265299_10000913_pt1 | contig 35714 bp, 21 predicted proteins | sample AusTroGonzalo_MG_4_FD_193485 | JGI IMG/M metagenome (GOLD analysis project Ga0265299, IMG submission 193485) | Bovine rumen microbial communities from tropical cattle in Woodstock, Queensland, Australia - Gonzalo_02 | ecosystem: Host-associated > Mammals > Digestive system > Stomach > Rumen ... | reverse complement strand
CGAAGATTGACGATGATGAGTTTGAGCCTGAGCTGGGGTGATTTGAATGATTGATGAAAATGTTAAAGTTCGTGAAGTTAATGAAGAATCAAATGTTTTAAATCTTCCTATGCCGTCAGCGATGGTTAATACTATTCACTATGTTTGTGGAAAAGTTGCTACACAATATGTAAGAGATGGCATACCGCTCGATAAAGGTGCAGTTATTACTGAAAGACGTATAGATGCACATTTAGACCTCTATAAAAATTATGCAAGTCTCTGGATGGTTTATCCCGACCTTTTCTTGAGGCTTATTACCCCATTATCTTCTAAATTCCGCCTCAAGTTCTTTCAGGTTATATTTATCCGTGCATGTTTGAGATATGGCCGTGTATTGACCATAGCTCCCCGTGCCGCCGGTAAATCATTTATTTGTATCTTGGCGCTTTATTTGATTTGTATATTTAGACCTGGTTCACACGTATTCCAGTGTGCTCCTGGTAAAGCACAGGGTGCTAAGATTGCAAGTCAGAAGATTAGACAGTTATGGGATTTAATGCCGCTTTTGAAAGAAGAGATTGTTGGTGACGGTAACTTTGGTAATGACTATGTAAAGCTTACTTTTAGAAATGGTTCTGCATTGGACATCATGTCACCTTTGAACTCTACTCGTGGTAACCGTGCTACTGTTGGTATTCTCGATGAGTTCCGTCAAAATATGTCGAGAATATCTGAAAAAGTTGAATTTTTTATTAAAAAAACTCACTTATTATTAGAAAGATAAGCGGGGTGATATAATGATTGGATATATATATCAAATCATTAATAATGAAAACCAACAAAGGTATATCGGTAAAACGGTAGATGTTCAAAGAAGAAAGAGAGAACATTTTGAAAGTTTAAAACAAAATAAACATATTAATAAAAAATTACAAAATGCTTGGAATATATATGGTGAAGACGCTTTTAGTTTTACTTATCAAAAATATGACATTGAAAATGAAGATGAATTAAGTGATTTGGAAATTAATACTATTCGAGAATATGATTCCTATACTAATGGTTATAATTTAACTGCTGGCGGAGATGGTGGTAATACAAGAGGAACTCTTTCCTTTGAGAATTATTGTATTATTTATTTAGGCTGCCAATGGAAAGGACTAACAGAAAAGATAGGAAAAGTTTTTGGAATAGATTCATCAACTGTATCGTCCATATTGAGAGAAAAAGCATACCTTCCATATAAAGCGAATGCTGATAATTTATCATTGGAAAACAAAGAATATTATAAACGATTGTTTAAAGAAAAACTTGGTATTCCTAATGATAAAATTCCAGACGATAATAGAGTTCCAACTCATTTAACAGAAGATGATTATTTTTATTGTCTATGTATTGTTGCAACTCATGGTCGTGGTGTTGAAGCAGCGCTTGGAAAATATTTCGACAAACATAAATCATTTTTGTCGAATGGAATAAAAGGTAAAACTAAAGGAAAAGCCTATATAGCATTACAAAGATTTAGATTATTGTCTCAAGAAGAGGTAGAAAAGATTGGTAAGATAAAATTTGAAGAATGGAATATACAAGATTATTCTTCAATAAAAATATCATTTGCATATAATGGTAAATGGCGGAACTAAAATGGGTTAAACTGCGGGAACTTTCCTGAGAGCCAACACAGCTACAGCGTGACCGGAAACGATGAGCGCGAATGCGGCTAATGTAAAAGTAAGACCATAAAAATGTGTTGGATTGGAGAACCGAGGGTGCAAGCCCCTCAGACGCAACGAAATCTCCTTAACGGGTAATGCTGATGGAGAACGCTCAACGACTATAATCCCACTTTGATTGTATAGTCTACTCCCCTAATAAATATCGGGAAACCGAGGGTATCAAGGGACCATGATGCGAATGATATTAACGAAATTATCTTGCCGCTTTTGAATATTGACCGTCCAATGGCTAACCAAGATAAAAATCCATATGAACCACAACAGGTTCAGCTATGGATTACATCTGCTTCTGATAAGAATACGTTCTGCTACGACAAGACGATTGAGTTATTAGAGTCTGCAATTATTAATCCTGACCACGTATTCTGTTGGGGATTTGATTATAGAGTTCCTGTTTATACGGGACTATTGTCTCAGGACTTCTTGACTGAAATGAAGATGTCAAGTACCTTTACTGAGGCAGGTTTTGCGAAGGAGTATATGAGCCGATTCGTTGGTAGTTCTGAAGATGCTTGGTTCGATTACGAGAAATTGCTCGCTCATAGACGTATCGTAAATCCAGAAACACATGAAATCATTAGACAAGGCATTGAAAGTTTCTACATATTATCAGTGGATGTAGCGCGTCAAGGATGTCAAACTGCTTGTACAGTTTTAAAAGTATTCCCTGGCGGCGAACAGTATAAGTGCAATGTTGTTAATGTTTACGTCCTCGGTAAAACTGTTGATGAGAAAGTATTCGATAAACAGGTTATCGAGTTGAAACGTTTGATAAAACGTTTCAATCCTCGTGAGGTTGTAATAGATATTAACGGTCTTGGTGTTGGTTTTGCTGACTTTATGATTAGAGAAACTCTTGACCCAATTACAGGCGAGATTCTTCCTGCTTATGGTTTTATTCAAGACCATGATTATGGATATATAGATACTCAGCCACGTAATTGTGTAAAGATACTTTGTGGTGTTAAGGCGCAAGGTGAGTATAACAGTTATATGCATAACGCAGTATTCTCAAAGGTTTACTCAGGTTGTGTTAATTTCTTAATTTCTGAAAAGAAAGCGAGAGATAAGCTTAATGGTACAAAAGTTGGTAAGAAAATGACTCCAGAACAAAAAATTGCTCGTTTAATGCCACATGAAATGACATCTCAACTTATAAATGAGATGATTAATTTAAGAACTAAACCAACTGGTGTAAATAACCAAATTAAAGTTGAACTTATTAATCAGCGTATGACAAAGGATAAGTTCTCAGCACTTGAAATGGGAATTGCCCGTATGGTTGAAATAGAGAACGATGAGTTGGCGCATAGACGTAATAGAGGTCTTGGACCAAGAAAGCTTTCGTTCTTTAAAGTTGGAGGTGGAAGAAAATGACTTTGGATGACTTTACTCAAGAACAACTCGATGCTTATCGTAAAATAAAGCAAGAAAGAATTGATACCTTCAAAAGAGGTTTCAAAGATATGATTGCAGCTTCTGACGCGGCTTATGAAAGAATTAGTGGTAAGTATAGTAATAAGCGTGAAAGAATTTTTACGAAAGAAGAGATAAAGCGAATTGTTGAACAAGGTAATCCAATAGAACGTGCCGCCCTATCAGAATATTTCTTTGCTACTAATGGTTTATATAAACGTATTATTATCCACTATGCGTCATTCTTAGCTTATGCATGGATTTTAGTTCCATATATAAAGGATAAGAGAAAGCAGAATGAGATTAAAGATAAGAAAGTCGCAGCGACATATTATGACGCTGCTGACTTCTGTACTAACTTCCAAATCAGCCGTAAGTGTACTTTATTTGCAAAGGACATTTTCGTAAAGGGAGGATATTATGGCTTGATTATTGATAATGGTACAGATGTAGTAATACAGGATTTACCTTTTGACTTCTGCCGTAGTCGTTTTAAGAACGCTCAGGATGTTGACATAGTTGAGTTTAATATGGAGTTCTTTGATAAGATTAGAGATGATAGATTAAGAGAAGAAATCCTTAATACATATCCTCGTTTTATCAGAAAGGCATATAAATCTTATAAGTCAAATAATGGAGAAAAGTGGGTATTTATTCCTGCTGAGCAGGGCATTTATTTCTGCTTCTTTGAAGAGCGTCCGTTCTTCTTAGATTTAATTCCTTTACTTGATGATTTTGATGATTATAAAGAATTAGACAAGGAAAGAGCAATGCAGGCTTTAAAGCATATTCTTGTACAACAAATACCGATTGATGGCTCAAGACTGGTATTTGAACCTGATGAAGCTGAAGCAATGCATGAGGGTTCAGTTAATATGTTGGGTTACAATGAAGATACTGACGTTCTTACAACTTATGCTGATGTTGACTTGTTAGACATGGGGTCTACAGATGACGAAAAGACAGAAATTTCTGATGTTCAAGATTTGATTTATTCATCTGCCGGCCTATCAAAAGAATTATTCTTTGCTACAACAGAAGCAGGTTTGAAATATTCAATTAATAATGACTTAGCAATGGTTATGATACTTGGTCAAAGATTTGGACATTTCTTCTCTGCACTTCTTAATTATAAATATGAAAATAAGAAAGTTAAGTTTAAGTTAATAATTCTCCCATTAAGCTATTACAATGCTGATGATTATTTATCAATGGGTAAGGAACTCGCCGCATTTGGTTATGCATTTATTCCTCCTATTTTGGCAACTGGTATTGACCAAACAGACCTGGTTGCTCTTAAATCATTGGAGAATGACTTACTTGACCTTGATGAAGTTCTTAAACCTCTTCAATCTGCATATACTCAATCTGGTAAGGCACAAGGACAACCCGTTAGCGATGGAAAAGAGCCAGCTTCTAAGCCCGCGGCGTCAACACCTACTAAGAGCGAGCCTGCAAAGAAAGAGAGTGATAATAAAAAAGAGGAGGGCGATAGTAAATGAGCAAAGCATTGACTAATTTCGACTTCTCGGACGCACCATCTCAATTGGATGTAACACTTTACGGAAACATTGAGCAGGTTAATGATACAATATCTAAGTGTAGATGCCGAATTTTCTATAAAGGTATGAATAGAAACCGTACTTTTATATCAGAGGATTTTGCTAATCAGCTTATTGCTTCTTTACCATATACTCCAGTTAAGGGAATCTTTGATAAAGACTCCCTTGACTTCGAGGACCACGGAGAGAACAATACTGATGGACGCATTTATGGTATTGTGCCAGAAAGTACCAATTTTGCGTGGGAAGACCATACTGATGATGATGGAGTTACAAGAACTTATGCTTCATGTGATGTACTTCTTTTCACTGGTCTTTATCCTGAAGCTCACTTAATTCCTGAAAAACCTCAGTCAATGGAGATTTTCCGTAAGACATTGAAGGGAGAATGGAGACTAAGTGAAGAAGACAATAAGCCTTTCTATTACTTTATTTCTGGTCGCCTTGTTGGTTTACAGACTTTAGGCGACGATGTTGAACCTTGTTTTGAAGGCGCAGCATTTTACTCAAAAATGAGTGAAGATGAATTAGTAAAGATGATGGCTGCTTATGTCAGAAACTTTAGTAAGAAGAAGGAGGATAAGAAAATGGAAATGGATAAGTCACTTTTCAGATTATCTGATAATGAAAAGGCAGACGTATTGTTTGACCTTGTAAATCCTAACTTCAATGAAGAGGGCGGCTGGAAAATAGATGCTCTTATCGTTGATGTTTATGATGACTATGCTCTTTGCCGCGGCGCAAACGGTTTCTCAAGAGCATATTACACAAAGGACGGCGACAATGTAACTCTTGGTGATATAGTTTCTGTTAAGATTACTGATGTTACTGAAGCTGAGTTCACAGCTCTTGAAGCTATGAAGGCTGTAGGTAATGGTTCATTTGAGGCTGCTCAGACAGCTTATACAGAAGCTACAGAGAAGGTTACAACTCTTGAGACTGCTGCAACTGAGTTCGAAGCAGAAAAGGCTTCACTTAATGAAAAGATTACAGCACTTGAGACAGCTGCAACAGAGTTTGAGGCAACTAAGACAGCTCTTGAAACTTCAATCGCTGAGAAGGATACTGCTATTGCAGATTTCAACGCAAAGGTTGAGACTCTCGAGTCTGAAAAAGTTGAATTAAATAACACAATTAACGACATTAAAAATGAGAACACAGGTCTTTTAGAGTTCAAGAAGAACGTCGAAATGGACCAGAAGAAAGCTATCCTTACTAAGTACGAAGAGTACTTGACAGACGATGCAATCGCTTCATTTAACGCTGCTATTGAAGATACTTCAGTAGATGAGTTTAAGAAGAATGTTTGCACAGCTGCTGTTGAGAATGACCCTTCAATCTTCGCAAGTAGAAAACAAGAGCCAGATGCTTTCTATAAGGGAGAAAAGCCAGACGGTGGTAAGGGCACAGTAGCTATGAGCGGTGCTCTCGCATTATTAAGAAATTCTAAGAATGGAGGTAATAAATAATGGCACTTCATGAATTTGATTGTAAGGGCTTCGGCCAGATTGAGCCATCACAGGTTTCTTGGAACCGCGACGGTAGAGTAGAAGCTCAGTGCGAACTTGACCCAGCTAAGTTTGCTTCAAGTTTCCCAATTACCCCTGCTGAAGCTGGAGCTGGCAAGATTGTTGCAGAGAATGGAGCTTTCTTAGTATGTGATAAGACTAAGAAGATTGCTACACTTCCTACAAAGGCTCTTTCAGATGCAGGTTGGGTTGCAGGTATTAATTACTCAACAGAAAAGATTTATAATCAGTTTACTCCAGGCCGCAGAAACTTCTGCATGGTTGCTGGCGAGTATCTCCCAAGAATAGGCTTCCCTGAGCCAGGTGAGAGAATTTGTATAAATGGCGTTGTAATTGACAATGCTTCAAGCTTCGTTCCAGTTGGTGCTACAGCAGATGATAAAGTTGATTCAAAGTATTTATATAATGCTATCAAGACTTCACTTGCTGGATACAATGCATCTCCTGCTACATACACAAAGGTTATTTATGCAGTTCTTCTTGATGATGCTGATTACACAAGTGAGACAGGTGCAGTTAACAAGGGTAAGCTTGTTATTACTGATAGAAAGGCACTTGTTGACAAGGCTATCTGCGGAGTTTACGCAGTTGTTACAGAAGCATACACAAACGCTGATACAACACTTAGCTTCAAGCTTAAGTTTGTAAATAAGCCAACATTGTCATAATGGAAGGAGGGGATAAAATGACTGATATTAAAGGTATGAAGGAATTAGTTGTTCACTCTTTCTATGGTACATCACCAGACCCAACAGAGTTCGCAGCTAAGGATGTTAAATCAACACTTAGTGAAAAGATTCACGAGCTTGCAGGTACATACGACCTTTACAGACGTAATAAGTATGACCTCTTCACAATTATGGAAGAAGCTTACACAGAAATTCTTCCTAAGCAGGTTGAGCAGTTCATCGGCACATTCGCAGATGTTAAGACTGTTCCACTCAATCAGAAGGCAGTATTCGTAGTTAATACAGGCCGTAGACGTGCTAAGCAGTTCATTACAGCTGTTGCTCTTAGCGGTGTTTATGAGAGCTTCAGACTTGATAAGAACACATTCGAGCTTGGCGGACGTGCAATCGGTGGTGCTGCTTACATTGACTTCGAGCGTTATCTTTGCGGCGACGAGGACATCGCTGAGTCAACAAACATTCTTCTTGAAGGTCTTACAGAAGCTGTTTATGGTGAAATCCAGAAGGCTCTTCTTGCAGCAGTAAAGGCTGACAACAGACCTGCTAAGAACAAGTACATCACAGCTGGTTTCGATGGTGACGCTATGGCTTCACTTATCGCAGTTGCTTCAACATACAGCACAAGCGGTTCAGCAGTTATTTATGCAACTCCTGAGTTCGTAGCTGCTATGGGTCCTGACCAGATTGGTATGCCTGTATTTGGTAATCCAAATCAGAGCGTTGGCACTGGTTACGGCGGATATGCTACACCTATTTACAATCCTACAAACATTGCTGAGATTGCTCAGTATGGTAGAATTAAGACATTCCGTGGAACACCTATCGTTGAGATTCCTCAGTCATATACAGACGAGACAAACGAGACAACAATCTTCAACCCATCAACAGCTTACATCTTCCCTGTTGGAGATACAAAGCCTGTTAAGGTTGTATTCGAAGGAAATACACAGCTTGATGATTGGCAGCACAGAGACCGTAGCTTCGAAATCGAAGTTTACCAGAGAGTCGGTGTTGCAATTCTTACAAACTACGATTGGTGTGTATATGTTAACACAACACTCGCAAATCCTGTAACATATCCTACAAAGTATGTTCTTGATACAACAGGACTTACACCAAACGCATAATTAATAGCTTAAAAAGCAAGGAAAACCATGAGAACGGTGAGTGAGTTCGACTCACTCGCCGTTTTTGAGTTAAAAGGAGGATTTATAATGGAAAGAATGGTAATGGTTAAAAACATGATTGAGTCACAGCTTAGTATACCTTTTGGTATGGTAAAATATCGTTGGTTAAAGAGAGGACAGGTAGTTCCAATGCCTTTTGAAGCTCTTCAGCAGCTTCTTTGGAATGAAGGCGTAAAACTTATGTTTACAAATGGTATGCTTTATATCGACTCAATGCAGGATAAGAAAGACCTTGGACTCGAATCAGCAGATGCTACAGAGCCAGAACTTTTAATCGCACTTAATGAACAGCAGATAGAAGAAATGCTCAAGACACTTCCTATTGATGTTTTCAAGAAGAAACTTAGCACACTTCCTGATGCACAGATTGATAATTTGATTGATTATGCAATCGAGAAGAATATTATTGATTATAATAAATGTGCAGTTCTTAAGGAAGTAACAGGAAGAGATATTATGGCAGCTATTCAGAGAAAAGCTGATATTGAAGCTGAAGAAAAACGTGAAAAAGAAAAGAGAATGTCCGAGGGAAGAAGAATATAACAAAAGGGTGATGTAAATGGTAACTTTACAACAGGTTTACGATGCTTTCTTAGCAAAAGTAACCGATGACGACTGGTCAGATACTGGAGTTACAGAAGAGGACTTGGAATGGATGGTCAAAGATTGGCGCGCCCTTTTACAGCAGGCTATACCATACTTTAAATTTCCAAAATGTAGCCTCCTAATTGACGATTACCTCGGTGTCTTTACAGACGAGCGTATGGGAGATGCAGAAGTTGCAATTCTCACAACCTATATGAAACAGCAATGGGTTAAGCGCACAATAGACACCTGGGAGAATATAAAGACCCAATATGATGAAAAGGACTTTTCCCAAGCCCATTTATTAAATCAGTTTATAAAACTGAAAGCACAAACTGCTGAGGAAGCAGAAAAACTGGAAGCGATTTATTATCGCTCTCCAAATCACCGTCCGTTTAATTATCAAAATTTGGCGGGCGGTAAAACAAGAAGAAGAAGAGGCCGTTAATGGCTGTAAATGAAGTGCAGGAAGCCTATAGAGAGAAGATGAAGAAAAAGCTCTATGGGCTTCTTCGCGAAAGAGAGAAAAATGGTGAATGGGAAAAGTTTTTAGATAGTATCTTAATTGAACTATCTGGTTATAGGGAAGAAAACAAGACAATTGACTATTATACTTTATATGCTAAATTATCTGCTTGCAGATATTTGTCATTTCAGTATTATAGAAAAACATTGTTTGAATGTATGAATTTGTTCGACAGGATTGATGTGGAATGAGTTACATGGATGAAGTATATTTCAAAAGATTAAATAAAGACGGTACTAATAGACAGGATAGAATTAAATCTCGTAAAGAGAAGGAGTTCGATAGACTGTTCTTAAGAGATACCGAATATTTAGTTAATCTTTATAGGATAAATGGAGAGGAGGTTTCAATCAGAGGTTCTTTACAGCCAAATAAATGGAATGAGAGCAATCTGATTGGAAATCTTTTAATATCTACAAGTGTTGCTCCATTCAAAACGGGCGACCTTTTAAATATAAAGCAACAGATTAAAGATAAGGTATTAGATAAGCTTTGGATTGTTATTTTTGTTGAAGAGAATTTAACAAAAGGCTATCAATTATTCAAATTGATTTGTTTAGATGAGGATTTGAATGTAATTGATGAATATGGTAACTCAATTTGCTCTAAACCTTGTAAATATATCAATGCTTCTCAATCCTTTATGCAGGATACAATAATAAGAAATGCTCACGAACTTGGCTATAGAGAACCATTTACAACACGAATTATAATCACCCAAGATGACGAGGACTTAAAGAAAGGAAGTTACTTCAACTTCAAAGACCGAGGATGGGAGATTGTTGGTAAGGATAATATTAGTATTCCTAACGTTGCTTACCTATACATTTCTGAGAGATTAGTACGTGAAGAAGAGCCTTTATCTTCAGAAGATATTCTTGTGGGAGACGATGAAAACTTCTTCTTAAACGGAGTGTGATATAATGGACTCTATGGTTAAATATGGACAAGAGACAGGAAAGAATCTTATTAAAATCGGTAAAAGACTTTTGGAAAATCAGGAACTTTTAATGTTGCTTGTAAATACAGACTTAGACCCACTTAATAAGACTAAACATCCAGAAACTATTAATGGTTATAAATTAATGAATAAAAATATCCTTTTTGTGCCGCTCCTCAAAGCAGATAGTCAAGATACATCTTCTAAGCTTGTTTTGTATGTAGACGGCGGCACCATTAATGGTTTAAATTCAGACAATGAGAATTTGTCTTTACTTATAAATGTGTATTGCCCGTATGTTGAATGGACAATTACTGGTGATAATTTAAGACCATTTGCGATTATGTCAGAAGTAAGAAAATCTTTACAGGATAGAAAGATAAACGGTTTAGGCGAATTAAAGTATCTCGGATTTGATATGTCAGGTTTGACTGAAGAAATGGGATGCTATAGTATGAGGTTTGCAATTAATGCTTTCAGCTAATGAAATGGAAATTATAAAACAACAAGCTTATTGCTGTAAACCGCATAATTATCGTAATATCTGTAAAGTTTATCCTTGGAAAGTTGAAGACATGGTCGAAATGGGAACTAACGTTTACTATAGTCGCCTTGATATGCTTTTGTCTACCGAGGCGACTATTGTTAAAGATATAAAAAAGAATACGGGAAAGGATGTTAGTATAGATAGTATTCATCCATTGGAATATCTATTACAAAGTGCTACCATAAACGATATGGTTTTTTTAGAACTTATGAACGCCTTTTCTACTTTTACAAAGGAAGAAGTATTATTACTTCCAAAAATCAATTCGGTTTTAATAGGTGGTAAGGCCGCAATGGCCGAGCGTCGTCTTATAACTGAGGATAATTTCCAAGATTTTCAGAACATACTGAGAATACAGAATTGTCTTGATGTTGCTGAGCCGCCGCCTGAAAATGAAACACCTACGCAGCGCAAAATGCGCCTACTTCATGAACAAGTAGCTGCTGTTAAAAAGAAACAATCTCAAAAGAATGGTGAAGGGCAAACATTCTCAGAATTGTTAGAAATAGCAGGCACTTTTGGAATTGATACAGAAAAATCTCTTTATGCTTTTCGTAAGCTTCTTCGTCGTCATCAAATGCGTGAAAAATGGGATAACGATTTGGAAATGCTATGTGCCGGCGCAGATGGTCAAAAGCTAAAAACAAAATACTGGGGCGAAAGTCCCGATGATTAAGGAGGTTAAAGAATGGCTAATCAGAACATTTTCGATAAATACGGTATTAAGGAAGTTATGGACGTAACTTTCTCACGTATCGAAAAGAAAGAAGAGACATTCGAGTCTCAGAGAACTATTTCAACAGGTTCTGTTTTAAAGGGTGCTCTTGAACTCCGCACTGTTTATCCTATGACTGGCGGCGTTGGTGATGAGGACGGCTTTAAGGCTTATGTATTTGCAGATGCTGATATACACGAAGGCGCAACATATGATTGTGCTAACCCAGCAGTTTCTCACGAGTATACATATGCAGAGCAGGTTGCTATGAAGTTTGCTAAGGCTCAGAACTTGATTACAAAGACTGGTACAAGATATGTATTTGAGAACGCTGATACAATGTTTGGCGATTTCGATTTCAACGATGCTTTTGCTTCAGGTCCTCGCTCAACTGATAAGGTTGTAGTTGTTGGTCTTGCAGGTAAGTTCGATGAAAATACATATGACCTTGCTGAAATAAGAGAGGAAATCAGTAATCTCGCAGGTTCATATCAGGCTAAGGCTTATGATGTAACTTACGTTGATTATGCTGAACTCGTAGTTGAAGATGAAATGGGTTATTTCAATCCTGCTTTCTTAGGTGATGGATATGTAAGAACTCAGGGCGTTGGCTCAATCACATTCTTCAATGGCACAACACACAAGTATGCAGACCTTTATCCTAACTTTGACTCAGCTCTTAAGAACGCAGTAATGTGGGGCGACGGTGTTCACTACAGCATTAACGATGCTATAGAGGCTCTTCGTCAGCAGAAGCTTGTTCTTGACTCAACTGCTACAACAACATCAACTGGTATTACAGGCGTAACTGGTGGTTATAAGGTTCAGTCTGGTAAGCTTCCAGCACCTGGTGCAGAGGACGTTGATACAGCTGCAGCACTTTATGAGTATGAGCAGAGCGGCGTAGACATCGAGATTGATGGTGAAGCTGTTAAGAGCAACTACACATTAGAAAAGGTTCTTGATGCACTTACAGCAATCAATGCTACAACATCTGGTGCAGTTGAAGTTAATTATCCAGCAAATGACGAGTCAAATAGAGCTATCTATGTTGGTATCGGTGGAAACATGGATATCGCACAGGGTTCATACATTTACTTACTTCACAACAAGAACGCAGCTAAGATTGCTCTTGATGCTGATGGTATCTTCAAGTTCAACGACAAGAAGGGCAACACACTTTACTACCAGGACAAGATTTTCAAGGGCGTTGAGTGGCTTGCACTTGTAATTGTTGGTACAAACGGATATATCTTCGTTGCTGACAGAGTTGGCGTTACTAATGCAGTTCGTACAGCTTGGATGATTAACGAGGGTGGCTATGTAACAGATAACAACGCAAGAAGACTTGTTAGCGCTGGTCTTATCCACACAACAGACATCACAGTAAACGATGAGACATTCGAAGCTACTTGCACAGTTGGTGGACTTGCTACACACAAGACTCTTAAGACTGTTGACCGTTATATTCCAGTTCTTTATCTTGATACACTTAAGGTTTCTACAATCGAGCAGACAGCTGATGTAAGCTACGCTCAGGGTGGTCAGGGTAATGCACGTCTTATGGCTTGGGACTTCAATAAGGAAATCACACTTACACTTCAGGATGCTTTAATTAGTCCTGCTTCAATCGCACTTCTTTTCGGTAGCTATGAAGGAAATGATTTCCGTAAGGGAGTTAAGAAGACAACTAAGATAGACACAACTCAGAAGTTCCCTGCTGGTAAGAACTTTATCGTTCCTGCTGGTAACTCAAGAGGTATTCCTACTGAGGCTGAGTTCGTTGCTACTACTGTATATCTTGACCCAGCAACAATGGAGCCATACGCAGATGGTACTCCAATCGCTGAGGATGAAATAATCCTTAAGTGGACTCGTTCAATTGCTTACGAGGGTGCAAGCCTTGGTAATACAATTGAGGTTTCAGCTGATACATTCCCAGGAACATACCGTGTAACTGGTGATACATACATGAGACCTGAAGACGGTACACCTGATAAAAAGCTTATGTTCATTGCTCCAAAGGCTAAGATTTCTGCTAACCAGTCAATCTCACTTGAGGCTGATGGTGACCCAGCAGTATTCGATATGAACCTTGACCTTCTCCGTCCAGCAGATGGTAAGATGCTTAAGTTCGTTCAGTACGAGGTAATCGAGAATACTGAGCAGGGCGATGGCTCTAAGATGGTTAAGGGTACTGAGAACCTTGACCTTGTTGAAGACGCTGAGCTCTTCAAGGTTAAGAACGTAGGTAACCTTGATGAAGCTTTCATCGGTGCTGACGAGTATTAATAAAATATTAGTAAGCTGAGAGATTGGCTATTGAATTAAATAGTTCAATAGCCAATTCTTTTTAGGTTTATGAAAGCGAGGTGAGTATGTGTGAATATATTCGAACAATATGGTATTAGAGATGTTGCAGACGTAACATTGTATAGTATCCATAAGAAAAAGGATGGTAGTGGAGAAGTCTACTACGTGCCTGCGCTTCATTTTGATACATTAAAAGTTTCAACTTCAGATTTGACTGCCGACGGCGCTTGGGCCGAAGGCGGTAAAGGAAATGACCGCTTTATTAAGTGGGACCATTCACGACGTATTAACGTAAATTTGGAAGATGCTTTATGTACCCCTGCATCACTTGGTTTATGCTGGGGCGGTGTTCTAAGCGCTGATTGGAAGGACGGGCAGATTTCATACAATGCTGATGTATGTCACTGTAATAATCCCGTAAAGAGACTTACAAGGTTCGAGAAAAACATCTATCCTCATGCTAATAGACATACTGAGACAATTTCTTCTATGTTGCCTAAGATGTCTTCAGACCCAATAGATGACGGTTTACGAATTTTAGAGCGCTCTTCAGTTGTTGATGGAACACTCATTCAAGGACACGGTACTGTTATGGGACATTCATACGGTTGGCGTATGGCAATTGAATCTACAGTAAAATCTATCGCAGTAGTTCCTGATAGATTTTTTGATATAAAGGGAAGAAGCTATCCAATCGACCAGAACCGTAAGGTTAGCGTTACAAGCTTACCTACTTATGTTAATTATAAGGATGCGGTTGTTTATAAGATTAATAGCAATAATCCTGTGCCGCCCCGCGCAAGAATTATCTTTGATGATGCTATGGAAGGCGGCTTAACTCAGATGCCACCAATATCTGAGAATATAGTAACTCCTAATGAGGAAGAAAATGTTATTGTTGATTATGCTCAGAATAGAACTGTTACAAGTTTGGTTAAGCCAGACGGCACAGGTGAGGGTATAATTAATGATACTCTCGGTGGATACCTTAAGGTAGTAGAACAGAGAGAACCTTGCGAGGGAGATTACTTAGCAATTATAGTTGATAATAATGATGAATATTATGCCTTAATTGGAATAGATAGTGAAATAGCTGAACCAAATAATATGAATGTGGCTTATTCTGATGATAGAGCAATAGTTTGGTATAAACCAAAAACTCCTATTATTGTTAGCCAGTTTAAAGGTATTGATATGTGGTTACGTTTTGATAGTATCAATGCTATGATTTACTATTTGATTACAAAATATAATGAAGATATTTGCAGTATTATTCCAGTTGAAATCTTCGCCAATGAAAATGACCCAGACTGGGGCGATGGTGACGGAGACTGGGCTGTCAATAAACAAATTACACAAGTTATGGATAAACAGAGTGAAGAGAGTAAGAGAATGGAAGGAAAACTTTGGGCATATGTTGACCCAAGAACATATCGTCCTTATCAGGATGATTATTGGTTCCACCAAGGTGAGCCTTACTACATTGCTTCATTCACAATGTCATCAAAGGGTAAGAGACTTAAGGCTAATAAAATTACTGTTAAAAGTGGTCAGTGGCCTGGAATGTATATGCTTGTTGGAGAAAGTTACATACGTCCGCTCGACGGCACATCAGATGAGCATTTACAGATTAAGTTCCCTCTTTGTAAAGTAAATTGTGAGCAAAGTTTAGAATTAACCGCCGATGGAGACCCTGTTGTATTTAATTTACAATTGGAAGTTGCCACACCAAAAGGCGGCGATATAATGGAAATAACCGCTTATGAAACTGCAAACCGTTTGGTTAGAGGAGAGGATGGCTGCTATTATGAAGCAGATGGCTCAACAGAAGTTTTGAGTGAGTAATAAGGAGGCGAGATATGTGGCTAATATATTTGAGCAATTTGGTATACAAGAAATTGTTGACGCTACTCTTTATGCTATTGCGCTTGATAAGTACGACAACGAAATCTATATACCAGTATTATATTTGAACACATTGAAACTCTCTACATTAAGTCAAAATGCTTCTCAGTCTTCAGCGAAAGGCGGACATGGAAACCCTGATTTGATTACTTGGGATTTTGGCAAGGAGATTGATTTAAAGATGCAAGATGCTTTATTCACTCCTGCCAGCCAAAGTATGATGTGGGGTGGAAAGTTCGGTATCAAGAAGCCTAAGATACAAGGTTTATGGAATCCATTAGTTTATCCAAAGGATAGATATGGTAGAACAAGATACCTTGAGAAGCACGTTCTTGCTTATGTAGATAGTGACGGTGAAAATCCTGCGGGATTTTATGAGTTACTCGATGGACAAAAAGTTTCCGAAGAGCCAATTATCGCTTGCGAAAAGTTGGATACAGAAACTTATGTAGGTGCTATTAGATTTAATGATGACCCTACTGCATATGGTGAAATTGAGGACCAGAACTATGACCTTCTCGCCGCCGTAGATGAACAGGATGTAGCTCCTGCCTCTACTCAAGGAAACGGAGGAAGATTAACAAACATTAAGCTTACTAACGTTCAGAGATATGTTTATACTGATGCAGATTCAGATACATCATTTATCTTTGCAATTCTTGATGATATTACTGCTCAGGCTTATAAGTCTATTTGTGAAACTGTTATGAAAGCGGCTGCTAACCCAAACTGGGCAACAGAAAATCATATTGTTATTACAGGTACATTAAGTGAGGTAGCTCTTCCTGCTACACGTTCAGTTAATTATTGTAATGCACATAAGGGCGATATTGCAGTTTTCAGTAAGGCAAATTTCTTAATGGAAAATCCATCTACTGAACTTGAACAGATAATTTCTGAGGAAATTATGGGTAAGTTCAAAGATTATATACCTTTTATTTGTCCTTGTGATGGACAGATTAAATATGCTACTTATATTCCTGTTGAAGCAGAATTTAAGTATGAAGATATTGAAGAGTTCGCAACTGGTTATCGTTGTCCAAAGGGCTATGAGACAGGTGAAAGAGAGAGTAGCGAAAGCGAGACTGCTGCACTTGTTAAGAGTTACTATTGGGGCATAACTGATAATGCATTGGCTACAAAGCTTGAAGAACTTTATGACCTTAATCCACAGAAGTATCGTGGCCGCCCAGAGAGAGCTGAAATTGCTTGTGAAACATATGGAGATTTTGATTTCACATTATTTGATATGCAAGTAATGAAAGGTACTAAAGATGGCGATACAATTACAATTGATGAAACACTTAGTGACGATGCGGATAAGTTCTGTATCTACACTCCTGTTGACCGTTGTGACGGTATTTATGGTGATAATACTGTAGGATGCGGTTCAGACGTTCATGCATATGGTTACGAATGGAAGAGAATGGATATGAAGATGATGTCATTTGAAGGCGACCAAGATTTGTACTATATGGAAAATGCTAACTTAAGATTTAGAGTTCCTCGTAATAGTACACAAAAGGAAATCTCAATTGCAAGAGATGGCTTCTATGAGACAGAATATAACCAAGAGACAATTACTTGGGATAAGGTCGGAGAAGAAGAAATTAATTCAATCATCACTCTTGACCGTCAGTTTACTGAAAGACAGAGTTATGGTTACTTCGTAAATCCTTATGATTCTTCAGTTCAGTTCTTTATTAATATTCATTTGACCTTGCCGCTCGCTAATGACCAGAACTCATTAGAGCGTACTATAAGAGTGCCACTTGGTACATTCTATATTGTTTCTGATTGGAACTATGATGGTGTTAGTGCTTATGAAATCGCTCATCCCATCGAAAGCGGAATTGAGCACGTTCACATGATAGAGGTTATGAAAGAATATAAAGCAACAGCTACATTTGCCATAGATGCTAACAAAAATTTAGCAATGGGCAATTATAGATATGTTCATGCTTATGACGAGTGTCCTCTAACGGTCTTTATAGACCCTAAAACAATGAAACCTTACGAAGCAAATAGCGGAAGTTTTGTTCGTGAGAATGGAGATGTTATTACAGGTAACTTCCGTATAATTAAGCAAAATGAAATGTATTATAAATGGACTCGCTCAATTGCACCACCTTTTACTTCATTAGGTCAGAGAATTATCGTTGATGCAGAGCACTTCCCAGGCACATTCAGAATAGTAGGTGAAACTCATATCAGACCTCGCGACGGTGGTAAAGATGACTGTTACCAGATTGAGCTTCCACTTGCTAAACTTTCACCTGAAACTTCGCTTGAACTTGTTGCAGATAGTGGGCCAGCAACATTCGACATGAACTTTAAGGTTCTACGTCGTGATGATGGCGTAATGGTTAAACTTACAAGATACCGCATGGATTGTGTAACTTATGACGGACATCCAAGTGGTAGCGAGCAGGTTGTTCCATTATATCCTATTTCTGATTCTACATTCGATACAATCGTTAAATCTGAAGCATTTGCTGCATTAAGAGTCGTAAGTCCAGACCCTACAGAAATTAGACAAATGAGTACAGAACATGATATAGCAATTGAAGATATTCAGGCTGTATTGGATACTACAAAGTCCGTAACGGAAAAGAAATACAACACTTATACTCTACAAGTTGTGGAAGAGAACTATGCAGAGGCACTCAATACTGAACCATTAAATGATGAAGATATTGAAGTTGTTATTGCAAATATGGATGAGGAGGTGGGTGAATGAATATATTCAGACGGTTTGGTATAAGAGATGTAATGAATGTTACATTTTATAGTATCAATAAGATTGGAGATGAGGAGTTCTACACACCTGTCCTTGTTCTTGATACTTTGAAAGTTAGCTCTCTTGAAAAGGATGCCGATAAAGTTGTTGCTAAGGGCGGCAAGGGTAATAAAAAGCTTTTAGCATGGAACTTTGGTAAGGATTTGAAATTAACACTTAAAGATGCTTTGTTTAGCCCCGCTTCAATGAGTTTGATTTGGGGCGGCAAGCTCAACTCAACTTTAACTGATTATACGTCAGCAGTTGTTAAAACAAGTATCGCTAATAAATATGGTATGCTTAATTACTCTATAAAAGCTTATCCTTCACCAGCTTTGAATGATGACGAGTGGGAATTAATTTTCCGTGCCGCCACAGAGCTTGAGGTTCCTTCTGGAGCTAAAAATGCAAACAACACAGTCTACTGGGTAGAAAATTACGCAGGAGATACAGAATACATTGAAGAAAATCGTGTTATGTTAAGAAAGAGATATTTCCACAGAACATGGGTTTCTGAATACTTGCAAGACCAAAAGTCTACTACACATCCATTTAGTGAAGCTGATTATAATTCAGTTAAAAGCTTTACAAAAGCTGAGAATCAAGAAGAGTGGTTCTTAAGTCAGCCTGCTTTACCTGAGATAATTATTTCAAAGGTATTTAACTATATAAATGAGTTAAAGAAGTTAGGAAAGATTGAAACACAAATTGAAGATACTGAATATGTCGATACAATGCAGAAATGTATTGTAAAAGACAAATATGGGCTTACAGTAAGTACTGCTGAACAAAAGAAGAACTTATTGAGAATGTATCGAGGAGACTATGATTCAAGTTATGTGATTTATTATGATGCAAAAACCATGCTCCCTTTACTGCACATAACTGAAGAAGGCTTTATCAGCGGCTGGGATGCTGCGGATACACACGGCATCTTTGATAGAGACTTCGATAGAAAAACCGATAGCGATAAGTTCACTTTAAAGCAGGGTACTGTTTATTATAAATGGAGCAGGGAAGTAAAGAGAAAGATAGGAACAGATGATGGCGTTTTGGGCAAAACTTTTGTTATAGATTCCGACACATTCCCAGATACCTACAAGATTGTCGGAGAGACTTACATAAGAGACCAAAAGACTGGTAATGACTTACATTACCAAATTACAATTAACCGCGCAGAGGTTAGTTCAAACACTTCCCTTACTCTTGAAGCAGAAGGAGAACCAACTGTATTCGATATGGATATTGAAGTATTAAGTCCTCCAAATGATGTTCAAATTGAAATGAAACTGCTTGAAGTAGAAGAAGACTTTATCCACGGTGGAACAAGAGTCGTACCACAGAAATCTCGTTATACATATACACCAACGGATATCGTACAAAAGAAGGCTGTAGGTTTTGCCAACGACGAGATATATTGATTTACAGAGAGACAACTTATGTTGTCTCTTTTCTTTATATCTTCTTTTATAAAAATCTACTTTAATGAAGAGAATAATGGAGGGATGAAAATGGAAAACTTTGTAGGCATTAAAGAACTTAGTGACGTTTCCATTCGTCTCAATGCTCCTTTGGAAATAGGTAATAAGAAGTATGATATAAATGAAACTATATTAAGTTTCAAGACTGCTGAAATCGCTCAAATTAACGAAGTTAAGGATAACACATGGGCGAGGGGTGGTTATCATAATAGGGCATTGGTCAATTGGGAAATAGACAAAGAGATGAGGTTTGCAATAAGCCATGGAGTTTTATCTCCTACAAGCTGGGCAATACTTAGTAATTCTGCTTTAAAAGAACCAGTATGGAAATCTATTCAATATGGAGAAGAAGTCCATGCGATAGAAGAAGGAGAATATTGTTATGCTGATTTAAAGCATTTACCTAATGCGACTAATGAACAGCTTGGTATGCAACCTAATCCTAATAATGAGCCTCTTCCAATGGGTCGTAGACCAGAACTTATGCTCAAACCCTTGCCGCCCTCTAAAACAAAATGGATATTTGTTTATGACTTAGAGGCTGGTGAGAGAGTAAGGGAGTTCGAGATATATCGAAATCGCCTTTACTTTAAGAAAAGATTAAGAAAAGTATATGTTGATTATACTTTTACTTTTAATGAAAAGATTAGGGAGATAGAAGTCGGAAATAGACTTCTGAACGGTTTTCTCAAACTCGATGGGAAAATGAGTGTAAAGGATGAAAAAACTGGTAGTGTAACTACTGCGATATTGGAGATGCCCAAGATTAAGATAAATTCAAGTTTATCTATATTGCTTGGAAAGAATTATGATAGTTCAACGGTTAGTGACTTCTTCTTTACAGGTTATCCTGTTGGAGTAAAGGAGGACGAGCGTTTAGCTTATATTACTTTCCTCAATATGGACATTACTGGAGATTATATTTAAAGGGCGGCGCAAGTTGCCCTTTTTTGTTTGTGAGGTGAGAAAATGGCAGATTCAGCTCAGGTCTTTAATAATTTAGTTGCTCATACCTATATCTATTCACATACATCTCACTTTCAATCTGACTTGGATAACAGAATTGCCTTTGGTCGCTCTCACAAAGTAAATAGAGTTTTTACTTTGGACAAATTAGTTGATGTACGAAATCAATTAATGTTAAGTGTAAAAGCAATTACTGATAGAACAAATCAATTTTATGAAGATATGGGATTGTTAGGTAGAGATAGAGTAGACATTAAAGATGAAGGGTTATTGATTGACCTTTCAGGTGCAAGAGAGTTCGAGAAAAAATATTTAATGGGTAATGCTAATGGCGGCGCCAACATTAAAGATAGAACTGGCGAAATCACTGATATAATGGTTTCTATAGAATATCAACAGGAAGTATATAAAAGACTAAAAGCAAATACTACTATTAATATGGAAGTTGAAAAAATTGCTACAGATTTCTTCAATGATGTAGCTGGTAGAAATCTTGACAGCGCGGCAGTTAAATCTCTTACTAAAGCACTTCAAAATGGAACTTTCAATGCTCTATCTGGTGTAGATATACTCTTCTCAACAAAGGGAAATAGAGATAGAGGAGCAGATACTTTGACTCAGGTTCAACAGAGATTATTAAAAGAATTTCTGAATACAATGGGAAAAGATAAAGGCGTATTTGCTTCAGTTGTACATAATAAAGACAACTTAAAGAAATTGCGTAATAGCTTAAAAAGAGAAATTGCAGGAAATGTCTTTACTCTTAATGAAGTATCAGAAACTATGTTTGAAGTTTTAATAGATAAATTAAGAGGTAGGGGCGTTAAAATAAGTCAAGTTCAATCAGAAGCTATTAGACAAGTTTTTATGAAAGAATTAAAGCCTGCATTAAAAGAGGTTTTAAAACATGGTAATGATACTAACTTAATAGATTTTGAAGTTAGAGATGCTCGATTAAATGGTTTAATTCTTGAGCAAGCGATAGCTTTATCTATTAATACAAATAATCTATTTAATTTAAAGAAATTAAATACGAAAAAGATAAATGAAACAATAGCAAAAGTAACTGGTCAAGAAAGAAATGAAAAAGGACAGCAGATTAAAGCTGACCTTCAAGTTGTTGGAAAAAGCGGAAGAGTTTATGATATACAAGCGAAAAACAGCTTCTCAACAAGAGATTACGATGCAATACATCTTCAAGCCAATATTAAAGTGGAGACATTTGCAAGACAGATATTTACTGATAAATATGAGGAGCAATTATTCGAGTTCTTTATCTTAAACCGTGCGTTCCTATCCCGTGCCGGCCTGGAAACTGTTCCAGGAACGAAAGGGGAGAAAACAACACAAGCTCCACTTAATACAATGAGCAATGAAACAATTATTCTTATGATACAATTTTTCTTAAATCAAGCTATATTCCATTTGCTTGGTTCTAAAGTACAAGAGATGATTAAAAGTGACGCACAGTTACAGCAGATTAAGAATGGTAATCTTGATTATGGTAACTTGTTCTTTATCTTTAGAAAGAACTACTTAATTCCAGTTTCAGTATTCTTGTTCTCTGCGCTAAATTGTTTAAATCAATTGATAGCAAAATGTGCTAAAAATCAAAGTGTAGATTTCTTAAATTCAATAGGAAAATTAACTTATGCAAAAGAACTTAGCGGATTTACTGAAAACTATACATATACATATAATAAACAATTTAGAGAGAGAAAATTAGAGTCAATAGAAGATACTGGTTTATCTTCGGGAGATGACAAGTACCCAGATAATCTGGTACAAGTCGGTGCAGAAGTCGGTAAAAGGATGCTGAACGATGCAGTATTTAAAGGAGTTAACTTCTCCCTTTCAATACAAAAGTTAAATGAAATTTTACGGTAAGAGGTGAATTAAATGGCAGAACAGAGAGTGGACTTTAAAGGTACGTTCAATGTTACTGAAATTTTAAATGCGATAAAGCAAATGCGTTCTGAACTTGCCAAAACTGGTAAGTCTCCTATGCTTGGTAATTTGGATAAAGAAATTGCTAAGATTGAAGAGTTAGGAACAACCCTTCAAGCACAAATTAATAAGGGATTCGCCTCTAACAAAGAGATGAAGAATTTCAGCAATCAAATGGACCGCCTTGATGAGGAGGCTCGTAAGATTGGCGAAACCATGAAGAATATTAATGCTGACCATTTAGAAGCTTCATTGAAGAATGTTGTTAGACAAATAACTGATTTGAAGTCTAAGGCGGCAGAACTTACAAAGTCATTTAATACTGATTTTACTACAAGTGTTAAAGGTAATATTCAAAGTGATGAAGGTAAGGATGTTGTAAGAAATATCCGTGAAGCTGCTAAGGCTGGTAGAGAGTATAAGGACGTTATTAAGGATATAAAAACTGAGTATGATGCCCTTATCGCGGCACAACAGCAGGAAGTTGCTACTGCTCAGGCTAATGTAGCAAATCTTAAACCTCAGCTTGCTCCTTCTGGTTTCAGAGCAAATCAGTTTAAGGATGACAGTACTGGATTTAATATTAACTCAACTCAGCTTAGCTATATAAACAATCAATATGAAGCTATTATTAGAACAAGTAATGACGCTACTCAGGCGGCTAAAGAATTTAATGATATGCTTAAGATGATTGGCGTTACTGCAAAGAGTACAGCACCAGAGCAGACTATTAAGAATAATGCTCATGCTTTCTATGGCGGACAGGTAAATAGTGCTGATTTAGCAAGAGCTAATAAAGAACTTCAAAATCAGCAGGCTATATTGTCTCAGTTACAGTCAGAACGTACTCATATGCTTGCTACAATGCAACAGATGCAGGGGCAGTACAATCAGACTACAAATGCTGTTCATGCGGCAACAACAGCTGAGCAGAACCAGGCTAATGCAGAGGCCGCACTTCGTACAAATAATGCAAATCTTAGTTCTTCAATTAGTACATTAAATAGTAACATTAATAAAGAAACAGAAGCATGGAAGACAAGTACATCTGCTACAGCGGCAGCTGTAGATGCTAACGAAAAGATGAACCAGTCTTTCGACAATTTAAGAAACAGAATTACATATATTTTCTCACTTGGTAATGCTTTTTATCAAGTAAAGAGAGTTCTTCAGAGCACTCTTGAAGATGCGAAGAATATAGATAAGGCTTTCGCTTCAATCGCTATGGTAACTGAAAAAACAGTTAGCGGTTTGTGGGAAAGATACCGCGAGTATGCTGACTTAGCACAAAGCCTTGGTCAGTCAACAGAGTCTGCTATTAAAGCATCTGCTTTGTTCTATCAACAGGGTTTGAAAGACGCTGAGGTTATGGAGCTTACAACAGAAACCATGAAACTTGCAACACTTGCAGGTCTTGACTTCGAAAAAGCTACATCTCAGATGACAGCCGCTCTTCGTGGTTTCCATATGGAAATGGACCAGGGCGCGCACGTAACAGACGTTTACTCAGAACTTGCTGCGCACGCTGCTGCAGATGTTAACGGTATTGCTTACGCTATGAGTAAGACTGCTTCAATCGCTAATAACGCAGGTATGGCATTTGAAACAACTGCTGCCTTCCTTACTCAGATGATTGAAACAACTCAGGAAGCTCCTGAGAATATCGGTACTGCGATGAAGACAATTATCGCACGTTTCACAGAATTAAAAAATAATGTTGTAGGTACAACAGAGTCAGAATTTGAAGACCTTGATTATAACAAGGTTGATAAGGCTTTGAAATCTGTTGGTGTATCTATTAAGGATGCTACTGGACAATTCAGAAACCTTGATGATGTATTCCTTGAATTGAGTTCTAAGTGGGACACTCTTGATAGAAATAGTCAGCGTTATATTGCTACTATTGCCGCTGGTTCACGTCAGCAGTCACGTTTCATCGCTATGATGGAGAACTACGACCGTGTTGCTGAATTGATTGATATTACAGCAGATTCTGAAGGTCGTGCTAACGAGCAGTTCGCTAAGAACGCAGAAAGTCTTCAGTTCAAAATTCAGTCTCTTAAGACAGCTTGGGAGAAATTAAGAATTGACTTTACAAAGGCAGATTTCTTTAAGGGTATAGTTGATAAAGCAACTGACTTTGTAAATGTTATAAATGATTTAAGCAAGAAGCCAGCTAAGTTAATTGCAACATTTACTTCTGCGGCACTTGTCCTTAAGTCAATATTCTCTAAGACTATGACAGGTTTGAAACAGGAAATCCCTGCTTTGAGAAAGAGTATTAGCGATTTGTTCGCAAAGACTGATAAGAATAGTTTTGGAATAAAAGTTAAAATAGATACAGCTTATTTTGAGCAACAGCTTGAAGAAGCAAAAAGAAAGTTAGCAACAACTTCTCTTGGTGCAGACCATGTTAAAAAGCTTGATGAGTCTGGCTGGAGCATGAAGGATGTAGTTAAAGACGGCAATGGCAATGTTATCAAAATTGGTAGCATGGACTATTCATCATTAACTCCTCAAGAACAGAAGTTATTAAACGGCTATGTCGAAGCAAAAGTTAATTTGCAGAGAGATGAAGCCGCACAACAGAGAGCACAAGCAGTTGGTAGTGCTTTAGGTACAACAATTACCGCAGCAATATCTACTATGCTTATAACAAAAGACCCATTTAAGGCGGCACAAAGTGCATGGATGTCCGGCTTAGCCATAATGATACCACAAGTATTAAAAGCCTTTACTGCTTTATTTACTGCTATTAAAGCTGGCGCGACTGCAACCGCAGAATGGAGCGCAGCTGCTATGGCTGCAGCTACAGCTGGTATTACATTATTAATTACAGCAGCAACAACTGGTATTATGGCTCTTATCGGAATTGCGACAAGAGAGAAGAAAACTCTTGAAACTCAATTAAGCGAAATGGATGCATCTATTAAAGAGATGCAGGAAAGAGCTGAAGAAGCTAAGAAAGATTATCAAAGTAAAAAGGAGTCTGCTGATAGTCTTGAAAAGCTTATGAAGGATTACGATGAATTAAGTAGTAAGCTTGTTAAGACAACAGAAGAACAGGAAAAATATAAAGAAGTCGTAGACCAAGTTAGAGAAGAGTTTCCTGAGATAGTTACATCTTATGATGAGATAACTGGTCAGTTAACTGTTCAAAGAGATTTATGGGATGCAATATTACAGAAACAAAAAGAGTCTGCGATTATAGCTGGTAAGTCTTATCTCGGTGAAAAAGTTGGTATTGAAAAAACAACACAGAAGCGTAATAGCACAGAGATGGGCGGTCTTTCTAATAATTTAGATGCTATCAAAGGTTTAAGTAATCTTTCTGGATTTGGAGAGGTTGCTAATGCTTGGAGAGAAGCAGGATATACTACATATGACGACATTAAAAATATGGCGACATCATGGGTAAAGACTGCTAATGAACAGGGCGCATATTTTAAGGTTGAAGATATTCTTGAAGCTCTCGGTGTTACAGATAGTCTAAGTGCTGAAAAACTTATGCAAGACCTGGCAAAGAACGACAATTTAGTTACTGAAAAATTAGAAGAATACTATAAAACTAAAATAGCAAATGCAGAAAAAGAGCATGAATCAGCAGAAGAACTTGCAAAGAAACAAACTCAGGCTGCAACAGCACTTGCTGTTAAGGATAATTACGATGTAAGTGAAGCCGTTGCTTCATTCATCTCAAAAGCTGAAAGTATGTATGAAAAAGGCGAAAGAGATGTTAATGAATATAAACGTGGTTATTTGGCAAATCGTTTATTCGGTGGCGTTGAGGAACGTAATTTAGATTCTTCTGATAAGGCATTTACTGGAGATAATTTCGCCGCATGGAGCGATATAAACGACGAGGAAGTTAAGGATGCAATACTTCGCGGAATGGAAGCCGCAGGTAAGAATCTCGGAGATTATGAAAGTTTAAGAAAAGATAAAACTGGACAAGAGCAAATCTATCAGTATTATCTTGAAGGTCTTAATCTTAAAGATGCAGATAAAATCCTCGAAAATGCAAAAGAAGTTGTTGATGGTCTTGATACATATGAGAGAGAAAAGATTGACGACTTCCAAGCAAATGGTGGAACTTATTCACAGTCTCAGTTAGAAGATTTCATAAATCTTTTCGATGGTACAGAAGAAAGAAAAGTAGCTGAACAGCTTGCTCAAGTATATAAAGATGCTTTTAAAGCAGCTTTTGAAGGCGAAGAGGGTATAACTAAATTCTTAAATCTTAAGCCAAGTGAGTATAAGGATTGGAGTGCGGCGCAGGCACAGACATTACAGAAAGCTTTACAAAAGGCTTATGATGAAATAGATAATGCCGATATGGCTAAGGTATATTTCGACAATGTTGAAAATATACTTAGAGATGCTAAGATTGACCCAGACGATTGGGCTGCATATTTCCAAATTGACTTTAGTAAAATTGATTCTACTACAAACAGAGAAAAGTGGGTAAAGGAACAGGTTGAAGCCATGAGAGAGGCTGGCTACGAATGTGGTTCAACTCTTATCGAAGCATTACTTAGTGCCGCCGAAGAGGGCGGAAGACTTGACCTGGTTGTTGATACACTTGCAGAGGCTTCAGCATGGCTTGAAAAGATGAAGGAAACTTCTGATGCTATGTATAAAGCAACTGGTGACTTTGTTTCAGTTATGGCAGAACAGGTTGCTAAGGGAGAGGTTAGTCTTGATAACTACATGAAGTTAAAGAAAGACATGGAAGACATGGGCAAATCAATTAGTGATTATGTATCAATCGACGAGAATGGTACAATAATTGCTGATGAAGAAGCTCTTAAGATGCTTTATGCAGAAGAGGTCGGATTACAGAAACAAAAGATACAGCAGAAGATTGATGAGCTTAAATTAGAAGATGCCGAACTCGCAAATCAAGAAGCTTTAATTGATGCTCAAATCGAAGCCTTCGATGCTGGAGCAGATACATTAACACTTAATGCAGACATCAATAACAGCTTAGAGCCAATACTTAAAAACTGGGAAAAGATTGTTTCTTTAGTAAAGGAGTATAATGGTGAAGAGCTTGACTCAGATAAATATGACTTTACTGCTTCATTAGATTTCACAGCAAGTGGTGCTGATAAAGAAGCTTACAAAGAGAAGCTTCTGGCTCTTAAAGAGTCAATTGGCACACAGCGTACCGAAGTCGCAGCGGCAGTAGAGCTATTAGAGCAAGACCTTAAGGATATAGATAACTTAAGCGAAGCTCAAATGAAAGATTTCTTCAATAAGTATGACGAAGCACTTGAAAAGTATAAGAAAGAAATTGAAGAAACTGAAAAGGCTATGGAAGACCTTGAAAAGAAGATTAAGGCTTTAAATGAGGCTCTCTATGGCGACGAATACCACAAGAACAAGACTGATATGTTCTATAACTACACTACTGCACTTAGTAAACTTACAAGTGAAGCTAATAAAGCTAAATCAGCACTTGAGTCATTGCGAGAGGGTGAAGACCCAACAGAATTGCTTGACCAGTATACTAAGAACGCTCAGGCGGCAGCAAGTGCAAGAGCGGCACAGAATATTATTCTTGGTGACGCAATTGACAGTTATGCAGAAAGCTTAATAGATGGATTGACTTCTGAATTAGAGAAATTAAATGACCTTGACCCCAACCGTATGATTTCAACAAATGTTGAAGACTTCTTCCACATTGATGATTTAACTGGTCGTTGGATGATAGATTATAACGCTCTTAATGAAGCAATGCTTCCTGACAATATTAGTGATTACGTTGAAGACTCCATTACACAAATTAATAAGTGGATGGACGAGATGGACAAGAATGTTGAAGAGGAAGAGAAGTTAACTAAGGAAATCGAGGATATGCGTGATAAAGCGCTTTCAAATATGATTTCTTTGGAAGACGAAGTTATTAAGGTTCTTAAGGACAAATATCAACAAGAAATAGATGCCGCAAAGGAAAAGTATGACGCACTCGCAGAACTCAATGATGAATACTTAAAGGCACTTGAAGAAGCTATTAATAAGGAAAGAGATTTAAGAGATAGAGAGAACGCTGAAAATGAACTTGCTACTAAGGAAAAGAAATTATCATTGATGATGAGAGATACTTCTGGAGCAAATCAAAAGGAAGTCGCAGAACTTAATAAGGAAATTGAAGAAGATAGACAGAACTTGTTAGATGAAACAATTGATGATATGCTTGAACTTATGAAGGAAAATTATGATGAACAGAAGGAAGCTAATGAAGAAAAGATTGCATTGCTTGAAGACCTCAAGTCAGACGCTGAGATAATGAAGGAAGCAGTCGGCATAATCTCCTCATGGCAGAATGTCGATGATATGATTGGTTGGATGTTTAATAACAATGCTGATATTGAGTCAATGTCAGACAATAAACTTGAACAGGCAATTAATCAGTGGCAACAGAATTATCGAAATGCTGACGCGGCACAAGCTATCCTATCTTCAGATTTAATCGACTCAATTCTTCCGACAAATGACAGTATAAATAGAGCACTTGATACATATTCTACTCCAATTGAAACTGAAGCTGAGAGATTGCTTAATCAAACAATTCAGAAAGCTTCTGATTCAATTATCGCAGCGCAAAAGGCAGTACAAGATGCACAAGAAAAAGCAAATAAGAACAGTACAGCAGACCATACAGATGACATTAATAGATTGAAACAAATCTATGAGAGTTCACAGCCTGAACGAAAGACCAATGCATATAACTTACAAGTAAGCGCTAATGATATGACAGGTAACCAATTAAAAACAAAAACAGATACTCAACAGAGACAAGAATGGATGCAGAAATATCTCAGTGCTCATGGCGTTTCAAAGATGGGCTGGACTAAGAATACATATGACGCAAATCATGATGGTACACTTCAAATACCAGAAATGCAAGAGTTCTTACGTAGAAATCCAGACGCTTCATATACACCAAATGACCGTTGGCAGGGACTTCTTCAGGAAAGCATGCAAGAAAGAAATCTTAGACAGACAGAACGTGATAATATCGAGCAGAATAAGCGCAATGGTACAATATTCCAATTCAATATTGATGTTGATAATAATGGAGAACCTATTGACGAAGTTAAGCTTACTGAACTTCTTAAACAAAAGTTCGTTGAGGCAGTTCAGCAGGACGGCGGAACAGTAATCTTAAATGACTAAAGGTTATGGGGATAAGCAATTATCCCCATATAGCCTATTTGATGAGGTGAGATAATGGCGAAATTAGTTGACTTCGAGGGATTTAGATTTGGCAACGTCCATTCTTCAGACCTTAACTTAGTTGTAGTAAGTCAAAATAATCGTTATGATAAAAATGTTTTACCTTCTCCAAGTGATTATTCTTCAAACATTCCAGGCGGAGACGGTAAGTATTATTTCGGACAAACCTTTAACACAAGAGAGTTTACAGTCAATGTGGCTTTCAATAATGTGTCAGAGGATAACTTTAGACAAATCTCCCAACTCTTTGCTACTGATAAGCTTCAAGATTTAGTTTTTGATGAAATGCCTTTTAAGACATTCAAAGCTAAGATAAAGAGCAAACCTGACTTTAGACACGTTTGTTTTACTGACGCTAATGGTAAAAGAGTTTATAAAGGTGAGGGAACACTTCAATTCATTTGTTACTTCCCTTATGCTTTTGGGTTTAATAAATATGTTGTAAGGGCGGCAGACTATTATAAGTGTATGTTACCAGAGGACATTATCTTCAATAGTATAAATGAAAACCCTTATGAAAAGCGCAGACCTAAAATACTTCCGGGCCTCATTAAGGACCACTACAATGTACGTCCAAATATGAATACTCCTTGGAAGGGTGGCTACCCAACAATAGAACAAACACAGTGGGGAGAGCTTTACTTTAAAGAACCTCCTTCAAACGAGTCTCCTATTATGCCGCAAGATTGCATGACATCAGAATCTCCTAATGGAGCAAAACTCCTTATTGATGTTCGTGGATACTGGAAGAATATTCCTGAGTGGCAAGATACAGCAAAGCTTTTGGTTAGTCCTACATTGGACTATGATAGAGAGCTTATTTTCTTACCACAGTACAATAAAGTTAATTTCATTAATATGGAAACTGGCTTAAATAATGAACAAGGCTTAATTGGTTCTCGCATACTTGTATATAACCCTGGCGATATTGCAATTGACTTTGAGATTAAGCTTGATAATCTCCGTAAGCACTTCCGTGGCAATGACGGTGCATATGATTTTAGAATTAGTCGTTACAATGTTCAGCGTCTCAGTCTTGAAGAAGCAGTTGATTATACTGGTATGGAAACTGTGGACAAGACAGAGGATAGAAACTTTAAATACGGCAACAGATATTTTAAAATCCTTGAACCAGACGGAAAGGGCGGTGTAGCTTATCGTAATCTTAAAAATGCACATCCTAAGCACTGTTATATAGTAGAACCCATTCCAAAAGAAAAGCTTGCAGAATACATTAAACTCTTCTATTGGCAATCATTCCAACTTGGACTCATTTCTGAGCAGGAATGGAGAGTTGGTATTGATATGGCTAATCGCTACCAAGAAATGTATGACAATTGTATCAATGATGCTGAAAGATATGAAGTATATTGGCAGACATTAAAAGATGCAATTCTTGCTAAGTATGGAGAATATGAATATCCTAATGATGAGGCGGCACGTAAGCAATTTGTAGCAGACCTTACAGAAACTTATTTTGGTTGTCCTCCTGAATATATTAAGGTAAATAAAGAATGGGAAGAGGAGTTCGGTAGAGAATATGGAAACGTAGATTTTAACCTTTCAAGACTTCCAATTTATATCACTGAGGATTACCTCGAAATTAACAGCGAAGAACTTTTCGCAGACGAAGATAAAGACGTTAAAAGTCTATTCCTTGACTCTGAGAAAAGAATGTTGTATAATATAAATGAGCCAGAGTGGAAAAATAATAAACCTTGGTTACAGGATAACATAGAGAAGAAAAACAACTTCTATGACTTCAAACCTTCTAAGAATATCTACAATGAGGCAATAGAAGAAGGACAATGGTTTAAGATACCGCCTGGATGGTCACTAATCTCAATTGACCCTGTAGTTGATGAGAACAGATGGGGCGGTAAACTTTGGGAGGACGCTAAGCCTTTCAAATGGGGAGAGACTGACCACGATAAGAGAGAAGAGTTTTACACTATCTATTATATGGCAATGAGAGATTACTTAGCTGCTAATTGCCCTCAGTCTATTTTAGATAGACTCAACAACGGACATTATCCAGTATGGGCTAATTTAACAAATGAGGAATTAGAAACCTATGGTCAATTCAGACGTTGGTATGGCGAAGATGAAGATACCTATGGAGACTTCAATCAAGAAGCCAATACTCTAAATCCTGCAATTAAAAACCATAACCTCCACTATTCACTTATTCGTAAGAAGAATGAAGATGCGGAATACGGGTTCTTAAAACTTTTAGCTTCTTACTGGAATATTCTACATACTAATAGTGAGGGAAAAATTACTTCTACTATCGAAGATTGGTGGTGGGAGGCAAGCAACTATATGTGGGCAAACTTCCCTCCATTATACTGGGGATATATGGACTTACTTAATCAGATTACTATTAAATATGTACCATTATTCTATTAAGAGGTGATAAAGGTGATTCGTAAAAGAAAATACGAATTGAGTGTCTGGTCTGAGACACTTGGGGATAACGGTCAAAAAATAGAAAAGAAAGAATATATAATCGGCGCCCATGATATGTCCTATCTTGGGCGCGCCACTGGTATAAAACTCGAAACTAAGCTTAACGGAACTCATACTCTTACTTTCCAAATGCCCGATAAATATTTTGATAGTTTATCAGGAGAATTTGTGGAAAATGAGTTCATCGACAGTTTATTCAATGAAAGAAAAATCAAGCTTCATTATAAAGGAAATTGGTATGAATTTTATATCAAAAATGTATCAGAAGCAAAACATTTAAACTCTTACATGAAAACTTATACTTGTAAAGATGCTTTCATTGATGAACTTTCAAGAAATGGCTATGGTATTATCTTTGATACAGAACTTTATAACAATGTTGAAGAAGTTGGAACATTTACTGTTGAAATCCTTGAAGATAGTATTTGGGAGTATGCGCCAGAACATAACTGGGGTGACTTTACAGAATACTTAGAAGAAAAACTCTTTAAGATTCCAGTAGGTAAAGACTTATTCCTAAATTTAGTTGGACATAAACTAAACTATGTAATTGACTCTCCAAGAAATGGTGAACAGATTATCAATGCTTTTAACCATAAGAAAAGACCTCTTGAACTTGGTGATGACCTTGCAGCAGCACGTAATGGAAAGGGAGGATACTTCTGGGATGCACAAGATGGTTCTATGCCATTGCTTAGTGAAAGCATAGACAATATACCAAATGACGGATACATTTATGTTCCATATTCACAGCTTCAATTTTGCTACAAGACCACATCAGAGGGCGGCACAGTAATAGCGGCAACGGAAGAGGTTCAATACTATGATGATAAATCATATGCGGTAGCACCTTTATCTGTAGACCCGACAGCTTTAATTCAGTTTATCGCAATTCCAAAAGGAGCGAAGATTGAAGTTGACGAAGCTGGTCTTATAGTTAATAAAGATTACACATATGTAATGACTGTTGAAGAATGGAATAAGAATGTTAATTCTAATTACTACTATCAGCAATATCCTGCCAATAAAGATGGCGGAAAGGATTTCCGACATCATGTAGGTTCTCTTACATATGAGGAGGCGGCACTTGGTAATAAAGCTGCGTTCTATGAGGGCTATCTTGATAAGATTGGTAATGAGGATGTTGTCTATGGTAAAAAGATTTCAATTAGCGACAGAACAGAAGTTAATATTACTGATGAAATAAATCAGTATGTAACAGTTTACAACAACGATTACAAGGATTATGAAGGACTTTATGTAAATCCAGATGGTCTTTGGAAAGATACAGAAGACGACATTAACTATCGTGTTTGCTCAAAAATAGAGACACGTCAGGTTGTGCCGCAGCTCGCAAGAAATCTTATTCAGAACGGTAATAAGTTCAAGTCTGCAACTGGTTGGGAGGCACAAATGGTATATAATGGAGCTGATGCTTCATTCTACAATAACCTCCAGTTTAGAGTTGAGAGTTGGGAGTCTGAACAAAAGAAAGACTACATGACTGCTCCACTTGATACTATACTTCGAGTATTCCCATGTTGCAATGCAGTTGATAACAATATGCCGCCCGACGGTGGCCCATTCAATCCATACAACACAATAATTAACTTTGGTATAACTGGACAAGAAAAAGAAATAACTTGCGATAAGATTTACTGTCTCGGATTGAAGATTGGTTTATCTTGCAATGTAAATGATGAACTTGCAGAGCTTCCAAGTCTTAATGACTTCTATATTAGAATTGGTGAAGGTAGAGTTTTAACACAAGGAGATTATGAAATAGATGATGTCATTACTATTCCTGTTACTGATATTGTACCCGCACTTAACAAATCACAATACATAACAATTAACGGAAAAGATGAAATTGGCTTACAAGATGAAGAAATAAACATCTGCTATACAGAGGGCTATATTTTCATAAAGCCAACTGAGAATATAAAGAACCCTTACTTCGCTATTACTCAGGCATTAAATGCTAAGGAATATTATATCTTTGATTGTGAACTTTTTGAAGCTTATACAAAGGGTATTGACCAGTTTGATGCTACTGATGAAATAACTCCTGCATATCGTTATAGTGGTAGAGATTTATTTGACTCAGTTCTTAAGAATGATGGCATTGGAGTAAGAGTTAGCAATAAAATGACTTCTAATGAAGTTCATTCACAGGTTATCTTTGAAGAAGATGTAATGCCTGGTGATACATTTGAATATAGACATTACTTCATTCAGCAAGTCGCTGCTTATCAATCAAGTTATGAAAATGGACAGCGCAGTTCTTCTGCCGCAATTGCTGATACATTTGCTCAGAAGGAACTTCTCGATGACCACGGCGACATTATTGCATTCCAAAGCGGAAACTTTGCTCATAACGAACTTCCATTTAGTGCAGCTCAATTCACTGATGACGATTTAGAGATAGCTACAAAATACATTGACCTTAACAAATGTCCTCACTACAATTCTGGTGCTGCCAGTGACGAGGGCGACTGTTCATACGAGGGTGAGCACATCTGTCTTTACCAAAAGTATGGCTATTGTCCATATCTCTTCCAGACTGAGAAACACTGTCGTAAGATAAGAACTCTTAATGGAGAGAAGTCAAATCGTTTCAATCTTACACAAGAACTTGGTAAGACTTTTGAGATGTATCCGATGTATTGGATTGACCATAAGGAAAATGGTAAGGCAACTGATAAGAAGTTATTCTACATTACTGAAAAAGGAATAGAGAATAAACTCGGTTTCAGATACCAACAGAACTTGTCAAACATAAGCAGAACACTTAACAGTGACCAAATCATTACTAAGCTTTATGTTGAAGATGTTGATAGCTCACTTTCAAAAACTGGTTTGTGTTCTATTAAGACAGCAGAAGATAACCCTTCAAAAGATAGTTTTATCATTAACTTTGACTATTATATAGTTAAGGGTATACTTGATAAAGATAAGGTTGAGGCTGACTTATACGGTGCAGGTCAAAATGACATGGGTTACTTAAAGAAGTTAGGTCACCTTAATACAGAATACGATAAACTTTCCAATGCAATTATTAATCTTCAAACCTCTTCATTTAACGAACTCAATGCTAATATTCAGGTTAACTTGAATGGTATTGAAGCGGCACAACAAGAGCTTTATAAAATTAAAGGATACATTGATAAATACAGAGCAAAAGTTAATGCTCATGGT
>Ga0265299_10000907_pt1 | contig 35831 bp, 41 predicted proteins | sample AusTroGonzalo_MG_4_FD_193485 | JGI IMG/M metagenome (GOLD analysis project Ga0265299, IMG submission 193485) | Bovine rumen microbial communities from tropical cattle in Woodstock, Queensland, Australia - Gonzalo_02 | ecosystem: Host-associated > Mammals > Digestive system > Stomach > Rumen ... | reverse complement strand
TGTCGCCATTCAATAACCACATCATTAAAGCGTCGTTATATCTGCGGTCCAAAGCAACTTTATTCACGCGGTCATTTGCCAAGAATAAACCTTGACGTGATTCGATTGGGATTTTATTCAAGAAATCCGTTACGCCATTTGTGCCTTTCAATAACTTTGCGTCTTGTGCTGCTTGGCTGGCGTTATCGAATGCAGACGTTGCCGATACATTACTTGCGTCTGCCACTGCGATTTGTTGTTCTGGTGTCAAATTATGCATAACACGAACCAAGATTGGGTCTTTTATACCTGTCAAATCCAAACCAAGTGATTCAAGGTATTTATTGTATCTGGCACGACCTTTTTCGTCCGTCATACGTAATACTTCATAACGACCATTTCCAGCAATCACTTCGCCTTTGTCATTGACAACTGGTGCACCGTTTTGAGTATTATATGCAATTCCAAGGTTTTCAGGTTGAATCTTTGCTGCCCTGGATTGCAAGATTGACACGTCGGTTCTGCTTCCACGTTGTGCCCGATTCTGTAATTCTTTCAATGAATATCTGGTATTTATATCTTGACCTATATGGGACGCAATAACTTCGTCCATAGGAACCACTTTATATTCAACTGGTAATTGCTTATCGCCAACATAAACAAACGGTTGACCGTCCAATTTTTCACGTATTTGTGTTGTTGGTTCGCCACTGGACATTTGTGTTGTGTCGATGGCTGCGATTGTTTCTGATACGGCTGGGGCTGTGGTTGCCAAGATTTCAGCGTCCATCTTTGCCTTTCCAGCACGGACACGACGTGCAGCATTGAATCTGTCGCCTGTCATTTTTTCATAATACTTTTGCAACAATTCAATCTGGGTATTCAAAGCACGTTTTGTTTCTGGGTCGCCTGCACCAGTTTTAGCCAAGGTCGTCAAACGTTTGACCTGTGCTTGTTTTTCTTTGATTCTGTTTGCGATGGTTTCAGGTGTTCCCAAATCGCCAGGACGCAGATAAATTGCATTGTCTATTACGTCAATATCTGCCAACTGTATCAAATCGCGTGTGTCAATACCGAACTTGTTTGAGAATCTGAATAATGGTCTGACAATATCGTCCGCGTTGTCCTCTGCATACTTTTCCAGGTCAATATCTGGGTTTGTTTCACGCCAACCTGCATTTTCCAAAGCGGTAACAATTTTGTTTTTCAGGTTGTCCCACTGTTCCCCATAGTGTTCGCGTATCTGTGTTCTGTCGTCAACTTCTTTCAGCATACTATCTTTGGCTTCGTTGACGATTGCAGGTGCCAAGACGTTTGCTTGTTCCTCTGTATAACCCTGTTGTTTCAACGCTTTTTTGATACGTCTGACGTTCGGGTAATACATAGCACCACCGAACGCACCACCCAAAGCAGCACCATAAGCAGCATTCACAACCGCGTCTTTCAAAAATTCGCCAAATGTTCTATCGTTGCGACCTGCAAGGTTTTCAAATAAATACTTGGAACCCTCTTGTAAAAATTCCTCGGTTCCCTCGCCAAGTGCAGCACGTGCAGCATATTCGCCAATCTTTTTGATACCTGTTTTTCTGATGGCGTTTGTAAATAATCTTTCAACACCAAAAAACGATTCGATATAACCTGATACGGCACCGTGGGCAGCAGCAAATATAGCGTCCTCGCTTCCTTTGTAACCTTGCAGCGAACCGTCATTTTGCTTCATATAGTTTTCTGCCATTTCTTGCGATATATCGGTTGCTTCCTGGACACCTGCCATCACACCGATACCAACACCACCAGTTAAGGCACCAACCAAACCGTATGATATAACTTGTGCAGCACCAGAAAAGAACGGACGCACAATCGAATCGCCTGCACCCTCGTATGACGCAAGTAAATTACGCATTTGTTGGTCGTGGGACGCAATCTGTGTTGACGATTCCATCAAACGAACCGCTTGTTCCTCTGTCATATCTGGGAAAAAGTGCCCATTAAAAGCACGATAAACGGCTGCATTGAATTTATCAGGGAACGCAGCAACTTCCTTTCCAAAATCTTTTACACCTTTTGCAGCATTTCCCCAAAAATGAGTTTCTGGTCCTTTTAATCTTTGGTCGATTGTTGTTTGGGTAATACGATATTGACGCATTGCTTCTGCCATTGTCATATCGTGGTCTGATGGCAATTTCTGTGCAGAGGTCATTTGGGACGGTAAAATCGGGTCAAGACGTGGGTCGTCATTTGGTGCTAAATCATTTTCTGCCACGATTGCGTTTCCCAATGTTGTTTCATTTTCTGTATCAACGATTGGGTCTTGGTAATTTTCCGCCATTAAAACCTCCCTTTTAAGATAACGTCATTTTGTGATACACCCAGATATTCATACTGCGAATTTCCGATTGTGATATACGCTTTGCGTCCTGCTTTCAAATCTTTTTCCAGTTCCTCAAAGCGGTGGCGTGGAATCCATTGTCCGTATTTCATAAATATCAGTTCACGGTTTCCATCAGCCCTTGTCTGCATAGCACCAGCATAATCGCCTTGTGCTGCCTGAATCATAGCCGCATTATAAACTTGACTTGCATAGGCACGCATACCTTTCTTTGTGTCCTCACTTATTTCAGGGTAACGCATATTTAATCCCATTCCAACATTTATTTTATCGCCTGTGCGTGATGGCAGGTTACGTAATTCCTGAACCATCTGTCTTTCAGCCATTGGATTTGTGGCTGCGTCTGGGTATTTTGCCCTGATTTTTGCTTCTTGTTCTGCAACCCTGGAATCAAAATCGTGTTTTGCACCACGTGTCAATTCAGATATTAAAGACGAATCGCTTGTGTCTAAAACCGCAGCGAAATCTTGCGACGATACCGATTCGGTCAATCCACGACGTAATAATTGTGTTGCGTCCTCTGATAAACCTGCTTTATACATTTTCGTCAAAGCGGTATCTGCCTTTGCTGCTGCCTGTAATAATTTATCTGCATATTCAGGCGAACCATCGTCTTTTGACGTAACCACGTCTTGCATTTCCATAATTGCAGCAAGAAATCCCTCGTTCTGGTCCCCAAAGTTATATGCAGCGTCTTTGCTGGCACCTGCTTTTTCTGCTTGACGTTTGGCTTTTCTTATCAGGTCGATTGTTTCAGGTGTAACCGAATCGCGTTTTTCAATATCTGCCAATTCGTCCTCCCCGATTGCTGACAACTGGGACAATCTGAAATAATCTTGTGATTTGATTTCGCGTTTGTCTTGTGCGTCAAATGCTTTGCGACGTGCTTTCATAAGTTTTTCCAAATCGTCATAGGTCTTGTCGTCAATACCATACGCTTTAACAAAACCGTCTTTGTTTTGGAATACTTCCTCGTCAAACTTTTTCAAACCGTCTTTTGGTAACTGTTCGATGGCGTGTCTGAACGAATCGACTTTTCCAAACAAACCTTGCTTATACAGGTTGCGTTCGGTTGCTGTTCCAATGACATAACTTCCGCTGGCGTTTTTCAATTCAGCCAAGTTTGATAATCTTTTGTGTTGTAAATCCCATAACTGACGTGTGGCTGCTGCACCCTCCTCGTCCCGATTTATAAACGAATCCATCATTGCGTCATTCAAAGCACGCATTCCCATTGGACCGTCGCCAGTAATATCGTCAACCGCGGTCTGTGTTTTCTTTTGCAATTCTGCATTCGCGGCTTTAACCATATTGTTTTGAATCTGCTTATTCAGAGCAAGTGCTTTTTTTTCAGCATCAAGACGAATCTTACGCGACATTTCCCCTGGTAAATTCTTGGTGGATTTTTCAATACCAGATTGCACCATTTCATTAAAGCGTTTCAAATCTGTGGGATTTGCTTCATAGGCGGTTGTGATAATCGAATTGACTAAATTGGCGTGTCCCAGTGCAAAGTTATTTTTCGCAACTTCGTCCAGGGCAGCGGCACCAAATTTGGCAAATGCAGCACCTATACTGGCTTGTTTTTCTGGCTGTATGATTGGACCGCGTGATAATTGAATATTCTGTCTTTGATAAAGTTTAGCCACGGTGTCCTCCCTTATAATAATGAAATCGCTGTGCTAGCAATCTGTAATCCAGCGTTGATATAACTGTTGATTTCTTGTTGTTTCGCTTTCCTTACGTTCATTGCATATTCTAAATCAAGTGCTGCCTTTTGTAAAGCACCATTTGTTCTCATATCTGAAATATCTTTTCCAAGGTCCATCGCACCCTTTGCTTTGTCGCCTGCGATGGCTTGGGACGATAAATCAACATTCTTTGCAGCCGACATAACGTCCAAATCAGCCATATTACTCATAAGATTTTCCATCAAAGCCGATTCGGTTTTGTCGATATTTGTGTCGATTATTTTCTTTTGGGTTTCGTATTGGTCTTTGGTCCCCTCGGTTTCACGACGTAATTGTGTGTATGAATACGCGTCTGCAACAGCACCCAATCCTTGCAATGCAGCAGAACCAACCTTGGCAATACCAGCCATTTTAACATAACGATTGTAATCTTTTTGGTCGTCCCCACTTGAACCCCAAATGGAACGGAACTTGTCCAATTCAACACTGTTATATGATGGTAATGTTGTTGAAATATCTGTTGTTGCTGGTGCTGCTGGTGCCGATTCGGTTATAGATGGCTGTGCAGAACTCGGTATAGAACCAAGTGCTGATAACGGTGTATCTTTTGGCACAGATATTTCATAACCTGATTTTGAATATGCAGACATTGGTCCAGCCGTCTTTGGAACCAAGAACGACATAACGTCTGGTTTCTGGGCGTTGGGAATCAACGTTATATTTGGCGGTGTAATTTGTGGAATCGCAGACATATTATAGTTTGCGACTGCGTATGTGTTGTCTGTTGTGTATGTCAATGCCATTTTTACGCCTCTATTTCAATTTCCATAGATAGTATTTCGACTGGGTATCTTTCGTTTGTAATGTGGAATCTTGCGTCGCGTGTTGGACGTATCAAACGACGATATTCAGCCAAATTGTCTTTTACCCAACTTGCCGATTTGTTTTCGACTTTCAGGAACGCAGGATTTGAACTTTCAGTCAAAGCCAAACGAATCGCTGTGATGGATTTGTAAATCGTCTTGGTTTCTTGTCCGATATTCTGTGGGTTACTGATAAATTCACTTGAAATATTATAACCAACTTCCGATATACCGATTGGTGCAATACTTCCTGGAATCGTGATTTGGTTGTTTGATACAGTAAATTCCCCGACGTATTTATGCAATTCGTCATAAACATTCAGTTTTTGACCGTTATAAACGCCTGTCGGTGTCAATGTTGCCACGCCTGTAAAACGATTGTATGATACAGAATATGCAGCTGCTTCGGTGTATAATCCCTCGTCAAGCAATTCAAGACCTGTTTTACCATTTCTATCAACCAAGTGAATAACCTGTCCATCGCATTGAACGGTTTGCATATACTGGGTGTTTGGACTGGAACGTTTGCAGAATGCTTGAATTTCGTGTTCTTGCAAATAGTTTCCGATAACCATCGAACCATCAGCCATTGAAATATAAAGCAATGTATCGTCTGTGGAATCCAAAGCACGTTTTTGACACATATCAACAATTCCAACGTCTAACAAGTCCGTGAATAATGAAATATATGGTGTCATATAACTTGCTGTTTGGAAATTATAAGTAAATCCAATCAAACCCTTTCCGCTTTTTGGAACGAATAATGTTGTTCCGTTTGCAGCGATTACAGGTTCCACACCAGACGTTCCGATGGACGAATTACGCAAGAACCCAGAATTACGGGTCAATGTCTGGTCGCCCATCAACCATTCGTTGTTGGTTGTGAATATCTGAATACCCTGGTTCAATAAGATTCTTTTAATCTGTTCTTTTTCTGTTGAACCGATAACCAACTGGAACGCAGAACTTGACAAGTATTCGTCCTTGAATGAATTGTATTTACCCAATTCAGAGAATATCATTTGGGACGGATTATAACTTGTTCCACCGATAACCAAACGTTGCTGATAAAAGAGAATTGACGTTGGGTAATTGGTCTGTTCTGTTGGATTTGCAGCGGTGTATGGTTTATCGCCTGAAAACACTGGCTGTTCGGAATATTTAATTGTGAATCCTGTGGCTGGGTCGCTGTTATCATAATTTTTATCAAATGATACCAGTGTGTCCCCGTCAATCGTTTTTACTGCGAATGTTTGACCTGATTTGGTTCCTGTAATTGACTGTATTTGTAACATACCGATTGCGTCTTGACCGTCAAATGTCATTCCATATAAAACCGCTTGTGCGTATGTTTCTGCGTCAATACCAGATGGTGCCGTTAAAGAAAACAATGTTCCGTTATCTTTGGCTGTAATTTTAACAATACCAGATACTGCGGAATTATACCATTGTGTGTTATATGTCTGGTCTGTGTTTGCTGTTGGTGCTGCCCAAGCAGAATTAGCCCAAGCCCACAATTTATTATTGAATACGTCTTTGACAATATCGTCGGTTGCTGGCGTATAATTAAAATCAGACCAAATTGTCGTTGTGTTAGCACTTGTTACGTCAATCGTCATACCTGTTCCGCTTCCACCCATTGTTGGCAAACTTGTCCCTGCTGGGTCTATGGTATAGATTGCAGATGGTGTATTTACTGTCAAAGCACCGTTATTATACGTAAATGTTCCACCATTGGCAATTTCGATAATGTCGCCATTTTGATAACCTGTATGACCTGTGGCTGTTCTGGTAATTGTCAAACCTGTTCCAGTTCCACCAGTGGTTGCTTGACCTGAACCTGATGGGTCTGTTGTATAATTGGTTGTTTGTTGTGGTATCAAATCCGCACCAACAACAACTGGGTCTGGCAATTCCCAGGTGCGGTTATCGTCTGTTTGCACAATATCGCCTGGAACATAATCGCCATCGCCAACATTGTCAATCTTGGCTGTGTCCAAAGTATAATACGCTATGTTTCCAGCGTAATTTATTGTGGCACTTGAAATATGCCATTGGTCCAAACTAGCAACTTCGTCCAAGCGTTTTACTGCCCAAGGGAACGTTGTGCTTGGATTTCCTGTTCCTGAATTAGGAAATACCAAGTCCCCAACTGCAATACCTATACTTGTCGGATTCGCTGGTAATCCTGAATTGCCCATACGGAATACCAACGGGTCCAATGCAGGAACTGTAATTGACGCAGATTTCAATATGCTTGACATTGGAATCGAGAATATAGACGACGTGATTGCTTGTAAATTGTCTATATTTATCTGCATTATAGGATTATCGCCAGTGGCAACCAAAATCAAATCTTGGTTCTGTGCAAGAATTATGTTATCGACGTTGTTGGTTGTAACCCACGCAGCAGCCAAAAGATTCGATATAAGTTCTGCCTGGTTGTTATAAACTGATATTGTGTGGTCTGTTCCATTGAATACAATAAACCCCTCGTTCATATTGGCGAGTTTGATTTTTTGTAATTTGCATTTTTTGATTCCATTCCACGCAATAACAAGACGTGTTCCAGGTGCAGATTTCAAAGCACCATACTTGGAATTATAGTAATTCACAATCTTTTGACCTGACGCGTCAAGAACGCCAATGTCGGTGCGTTCTATCAAATCAGGTGCTATCTGACCCTTTGAGATACGCAAAATCTTTCTTTTCAACGTCATTTAATCCACCCTTTTTAATACCAATCGTGCAAGAATTGACCCTCGTTACCAATGGTTTCGTCGTGATGGGACATTTCAAAATCTTTGTTTTTCAATGTCGGTTCGTCAAAATTCATTTTCTGAATCAAAAAGTTTTTAGTGTTTGGGTCAACACCACCTATATCAGCCAAGTTTGCAGCGATATACAATTTAATCCAGTCAAGCACCCAAGGGTCTAACTTCGATTCGTTTTCTTTCATATCAGCGGTATATTGCAGCATAAACGCTGTTTTGTTTGTTTTTGCAATATTCCCGATAATATCAACCCCGTTCTGAAATGGCTGGCTGCGTTTTTCGTCCAACCAAAATCCATTTGCTGTCAAAAAATCCTCTGGTAATGAAAACATATATTTGTATTTTCCATCGCCAGTATTATTTGTTTGTGGGTTATTCAAGAATACGTATTTCTGGGCTGAACGCCACGGATACACCATCAACGCTTCATTTTTGGTTGTTTCATACATAGCCAAGGTCAACGCTTCGACTGAATCGTCGTCTAGGTCTTGCCCTTGACTGTCGGTAAATGTTGGCTTTGCTGGGTATTTCCAGTATTGCAAAAACATTTCCATCAAAAGATTATCACGTGCCGTTGTTGCCATTTTAACACCTTTTAGATATTATCGTATGCTTTCATTATGGTTTGTAATGTTTCAATGTTCTTTTTGACTGTGCCAGCGATTTCGCTTACTTGTTTGATTGTGCCAGCGTCCTCTTGTCTGTCCATACAACCTAACATTTCCATAATGTCCTCTAACACTTCGGATTCTTTTTTAATCACGCCAGCGATTTTTTCAGCACCCCAGTAATTAGGTTTTAATTCACGTGGTGTTGGAATCCGTGATACATTCATAACTTCTTTGTCGTCCATAATGTCCTCCATTGGTTATTTGTTGTCATTTATTTCGATTTGGGCGGCGGCTTTCGCCTGTTCTTTGTTGGCGTCCATAATCATTTGGGCTTGCATACCTGCATTCTGGGCGTTGGCTGCGGCTTGTGCTGCTGCGTCTGCCGCTTCGTCGATTTCCTCTGCTGTATGAGTGATTTCGATTGGCAGGTTGTATGCTTTTTCCAGTGTTTCCAGTGTTTTACCACGGTCTAACGTCTGGTAAATTGCCTGTGGGTCAAACATACCAACTGTTTGAATGTATTGTAATATCTTGTTGATTGCTTGTGTGTCCATCTGGGCGTCGTTATTCACTTCGCATTCTAACACTTCGTGCAACTGTTCCAAAGATATATTTGTAATACCAGCCAATTCACGTGCATAAACGTCGTCGAATAAATCCCAACCAATCTCTTTGATGGTGGCTGTCATTTTCGATACTGCGATTGACACCATCTCGTCTTGTGGGTTCGAACGTGCATAAACTTCGGCTGCGGTCATTTGTCTTGGGTCATTTGGCAATGTGTAATCAAGCATAATCTGTTTGATTGCCAATTCCTCTGACTGAATTTCCAGCATAAAATCATTCTTGGCTTGTGATAATTGCACTGGTTGAACGCCTTGAATATCACGCACAAACATACGTCCACCAGGTTTGAAATTCACGTTACGGTCCAAGAAATTACCTGCTGTCGATAAAAACATTGGGAACGCAAACGGTATCAGTTCCAATTTGCATTTGATATATGAATTTAATCTTTTGATGGCAGGTTTTGCTTTCATAGCAACACCAGTCCCATAAGGCATATCAGACGCACGTGTCCAGTGGAATAAATGGACTGGGCAGCGTTTTCCGTAATCACGCACCAGGATTATATTATTATTGAATTGCAAGTAATATTCCCATCTGCCAGAACGTTCATTGAAATATAATGTGTCCTCTAATTGCATTTCCTCGTCTGAACCTGGACCAGTGGTTTCACGTCCACCGATATTTTTTATACCACGCAATTCAGGGAAATACACACCGACCATATTTGCAGGGATTTTTATTGTGCGAAATACTGATTGGTGTGTTTCTGTGCCAAGCATATATTCTGTAATTGGCAATTTTTTGAACTGCACACCGAATAAAGTGTTTTCACGAACGATTGCTGCGGTTCCTGCTGCAAGGTCATAATATGCTTCATTCAAAGTATCGTCCAAACGCAATTCGTTCTTGCGTTCATTGACACGGTCTGAAATCTTTTCACACAATTCGCGTAATTCTGCTTCATATTCAGATACAAAACTTGCTTTTGGTTTGAATGAAAAATACGGTTTTTCATACGGTGTCAATTTGTTTTGAATACGTGCAACAAACACGTCAACACCGACCTTTCCAGCCGTTGTGAATAATGGTATCTGTTTCAGATTACCAGGGAATCCACCTTTGACACGCCAGATTTCGTTGCGTTCTGGCTGTGTATAAGCCATCGCTTCAAAATATTCACTGTTCCACGCTTGCTTCGACGTGCTAGCGTTTCCACGAATACGCGATAATTGTGTTTGGTTTAGCATAAGAACCTCCAATTACCCAAGTGTAATACCACCTTGTCTTTTTTCGTCAAAATAACCTGCACCACCGCCACCTTGGGACGAACGACTTAAACTTGGCACCAACGCTTTACGTAATGCCAACAAGTTCGCACGACGATTACGTGCTTCTGCTGCATTTGCTTTGTCCACTTCGGCTTGGTATTTGGCTTTGGCTGCACGTTCTCTTTCCTCTGCGATGGAATTATCAACGTCCCAACCAGTCAAATTTTCAAGGTTTTGGCTTCCTGCATTGAAATTGCCTGTGGAATAATTGCCAACCATTCCGCCAAATTCCCCAGACGCTTTTAACAACTCTGGTGTATATGCTTTTCCAAGACCAAGCGTCATACCGCCCATACCTGCTTGTGTGATTTCTTTTGTGGCTTTTGCAATATCTTTTCCTGCTTCTTTGAAATCGCCTTTCACAACGTCGTAACCTGCTTCTGCAACGTGTCCAACGCTTCTTACTGTATCAACCACAGGTTGCATTAAACTATCAGTAACTTTAACTGTTTCTTTTGCGATTGCACCACTTGCTTTATCAAGCAATTTTGGTGCTACTGTTTCAGCCACACCGCCAGTCGCGATATTTGTTCCTGCCTGGATTGCTTTATCTGTGGCACTTGTGAATTTATCTTTTGCTTCGTCTGAATGACCTGCTATCAAATGTCCAGTGCCCTCGACAATATTGCGTCCTGACATATAAACGTTTTCAACTGTTTCGCTTACACCTTTGACCGCTTTTTCAACTGTATTCGTAACTGCTTTTACTGTTTTTTCAACAGGTTTTGTTACTACTTCAACTCCTTTTGACATTTTATGCCTCCGTGCTGTATTGGTTTTGTTGTGGGTTTAATTCTATTTTTTCTTTCAAACCGATAAATTCGTGCCATCTGTCGGACGCTTTACCTGATTTTGAAATCGTGTATATTATGCGGTCTGGATTTGCAGCGTGTATAAACGCTATAAGTTCTCGCACAAACACACATAATTCTTTTGTCGGTCTGTATTTCCACGCAGATATGCACTGTGAATTTTTTATACTGTCTGGTCTGCACCATAACGCACCGATAACTTCGCCATTTTTTAATATAGCCATTCCGCGTCCACTGCGTGTCAATACTTCGTCTAGTTCGGCAGCGGTTCCGTCCTCCCATTCTGGCAAGATTGGGAAATCTAAAACGTCGCCTGGCAATAATTGTCTTATGCTATATGACATTTTTTGATAACCTCCGAACTAAATACAGATACAAAAATATTCCAATTCCGAATACCAAAACTCCAAAATAACCTTTCCATCGTAATAAATCAGATTCAAGTTTTGATACTTCCGATTCGCAAGATTGTCCAGCATTCACTAAAACTTCTTGTGCTGTGGACAATGAATTTTCTGCGTTTGCTTTGCATTGTTCCAATGTTTCTGTGTTTTTAATAATTGCTTTTGAACGTTCGATTTGTTGCACACCAGAATCCACGATGGCTTGTGTTGGCGATTTGGTTGTGCAGCCAGTCAAAATAAATACTGATAAAATTGCAACTATTATTTTATACATTGTCTAAAAATACTCCCAATTCTGCTATGCGACGTCTTGCCAAACCTTTCATAAATTTACCATTTGCTTTGAACCAATCCCACTCTCTGCATACGGTTTCAAGGTCATTTGCAACAATCGCTTTATAACACTTCGAACGCTTGAATGCACCTATACCAATGTTATAACATAATGACGCCAACGCGTCAATCGCATTTTCTGATAATTTCGATAAATTTTTATCTTTTTTCAATTCGTCTTTGCACGCATTAAAGTCGCGTATCAGCAATCCATCTGCCATCGCTTGCGTTATCATATCGCCACGCTTGAACTCGCCACCTTGTGCGTTGCGTGTGGAACCCCAACCAATCGTCCACGGTTTGCCGCCAGTGGCAGGGTCTGGGTATGCTTTCAATCTGCACCCCTCGAATTTTTTAACTATATCAAGTCCTGTCATTTTAACGTCCTCCGTTTCTCAAATGTTCTAGGCGTTTCCACTCTAAAAATTCCTCTGCGGTCAAACTGCCTTTCTTGTTGTTACAGGGTTTACACGCCCATACCCACTGTTCTCGTTTTCCACCTCGTGATAATGGCGGTTCGTGGTCTTTCGTCAATTCCCCTGGTTCAATCGGTTTAAGGCAATATGGACATATTATGGTCCCGTGTAATGAATATAATATATCTTTTGCCTTTCTTTTCATTTGTCCCCCGTAATGAAAATCCAGTAATAAACGTCCGCTATCACGATTTTTTCCATTTTTTCGCCTGTTCCGCAATCCATTCGCGAGATTCGTATATTCGCATTACACAGAATGTTATTACTGGTCCTAACATTCCCGAGCAAGCGATAAACGCGTCCCACATATTCGTATCTGTTGCTGCATTCTTAAAGAAATAACAATATATGCACATAGTCGCCAAACCAAACACAGGCGATAATAAAAGTAAAAAACGACACAAGCAAAAATCGCCATCGTCGTCGCGTAACATTGAATACCAAAATTCAGGTTTCTTGTTTGTCATTCCTTACTCCGTTCTAGCAACATATCAACTTTGGTATTGACTTCGACCAGCAAATCGTGGTCTTTGTCGTGTTTTTCGAGTTTCTGTTCCATATAATTCATTTTGGCTTTCATAATTCCGTATGAAATCCCAACTGATATAAGAATCGAAATTACAGATACCGATATTGTAATATATTCTGCATAAGGCATTTCACACCTCCCTTTCAACCGATTGCCCAACCCTCCAAAGAGGGCAGGGTAATCGTTCTATTAGGACGGTATGTTATCTGACGCAAATTCAATAGCAGACGCTGTCAATGTGCCGCTGGATTCAGCAACCACCAACATTGTCAATTCTGTTGAAATCGCCATAATAATATCGCCATCAGCAATACCTGATTCGATTGGGAAATAACCTGCTGTTGTAACTGTATCAGGTGTGCCACTTACAACTGGAACATTATATTTCCACAATCTAGGATTGCCTGATTCGACTTGACCGCCAAAGCAACATAAATTTTTTACTGTGTATGCCATAGTAAATCCTTTTTTGTTATGTCCCCAGGTTTCCCTGGGAACGAGTTAAACATTACCTATTAGATAGATGGGTCCATTTTGATACCAATTACGCCACGAGTGTCGATAATTGAAGCACCGCAAGAACCATTTGTCTTAAAGATAATTGGGTTACCTTGTTTGGTCTTGTCCTCGAATATACGAGTTTCCATTGCTTGGTTCATACCAAAGCCAACACGGGAACCTTTGAATGCAAAGCCCATCAAAGCACCGTCCGCAGCAACTGGCAAGCCAACTGCATTGTTAGCGTCTTTGGTGTTCATAAATGCAACATAGAATCCGTTATATGGAATCCAACGTATGCTGTCGTCCATATCGTTCGGTTTCGCAAAGCCATTTACTGCGTTGCCGCCATTGTAAATAGACCATATTTCATAGAATTTTTGGTCTTGTTTCAATGTGTATTCTGCTTCACGTGGCAATAACAAATAGCGGTCATTTTCACCCCAGTTGTTTTTGCCAGCCAACAAACCGACTTCGTGCAACGAATCAACTGTAAATGGTGTTGAGTTATCGCCAACTTCCATATTAGTATCGTCATATTGCATTAAAGCGTCCAAGATTGAACGTGTAAAGCGGTTTTCCATAAAGTGAACGACTTTTGCTGCTGCTTGTGCACGCAATGGTGCAGCAGAATTGGTCGCATTTATTACAGTGCGATTCAATTTTGTTGCTGCTTCAAATAACGTGATATTAGCAACTGCTGTATCTGCATACAAGTCCGTTGGAACTGTGTCTGCACCGTCGTTGATTGGTTGTGCTTCCCCGTCAATGTCAACCAATGGGAATCTGATTTCGTTTCCGATAACGATACCCTTGTTATTGACAACGTTACGCAAACCGTGTGTGGAGTTCAGCAATAAACGTTGAACTTCTGCCACAAAATGGGTTACATTTAATAACCCTGTTGTTACTGGGTCCATTTTTTGTCCTTTTTTTAATGGTTATACTTAAAGTTTGGATTGTTGTCAGTGTTGGTTGATGGGTTCTCTCGATTGTCCATCGCACTGGTCATTATTATAATCACATAAAATAAAATAAAATGTCAAGAAATTTTTATCAAAATACTACCGTTAGAACGACACGTGTGTCGATTGTGAGAAATCCGCCACTTTTTTTGACCGATTTTCTTGTATATACCTATATATAGTGTTGACAAATAAATAGCGTCAATATATTGTGATAAAAACAAACACCCGAACTATCGCCCAGGTGTTTTATACATTAGTGATTCGAAAACAATAATAACATTTCTTTTGATGGAATGTCAATTATTATTTTTTACCACCTTTCTTTTTTCCGCAAGGCATTTCGTCCTCCTTTGTTAGCGGTTTTCTATATTACATTCGAACGATACAACTTCCTCGTCCACAAATTCGCCAGTAAATGTAAATCCTGCATTTGTCCAATCGCCCGTATATTGCTGGTATGTCCCTAGTGTTGAACCACCTGAATCTTTGATTTCCATTTTCCAAAGGTCCCCACCATATAAATATGTCATTGTGCCGTTTGTAACTGTTGTCAAATCAACACCTGGGAATACGTCTGCTAGGGCTTTTACAAAATCAGAACCAGAGCAAGATATTTTGGCAGGATTAAAGATTACCGTCGCCATTATGCCTTTTTTTTTACAGAGCAACCAGATAATACAATCTTTGCGTCTGAATCAGAGCAAGATACAGATATAAATTTGATTGCAGATAACACGTCGGATTTATAGAAATCGCCCTCTGCACCATCGTCAACAATTTCAGGTAATTCACTATAATCGCCTGTAAAATGACTGTCTGTTGTTGCACGAATGGTTACTGCACTGTCAGCAGCAACAATTTCAATTCCGCCTTGTGGCGAGAATTTGTCTATGGTATTTACTGCATATAAAGTATCAAGTTCAAGTGGTGTTGACATTTTTACCTCCGTTATTGTTTGGTTATTAGTGATTTTTTCACAAACAACGCTTCTGATTTTATCAGGGTTGTTTTGACGAAAAGTTTTGTTTTTTCAAATAACATAAAAAATCCCCTTTGGTTTATGATAATTAGTCATAATATGGGTATCTGGCTTTAATTGCGTCGATTTTTTCGTCGCGTTCAATTCGCAACGCTTCGATTTCAGCAATTATTTCTGGTGTTTGTTCCTTGTCTTTCAAACGGTCAATGTGTGTTTGAATAGGGTCTGTTTCAGCAACGTATGCCTTTTCACGCATTTTTGACTGGTATTCATTGTCAATCGCAGGTGCAAAACCTTTTACGTATTTTTCGCCATTGTATGCTGTTTCTATTTCAGATTCGTCATATTCTTTTATTGCTTCCTCAACTGTGTCCTCGTCAAACATAGGAACAAAACGTTTTTCTGTGTGTTCGCCAATTTGTTTGCCATTTTCGTCATAATCTGGCACTATTTCTGTGATTTCTTTTGCTAACATTAAAGCGGTGGCACGCAATTTATCGTGGTCGCTGTCTAACAATATGAATTTTTTATTATCGTCAATTATTCCAAACATATCTTAACTCCTTATTTTGCACCGTTAGCATAGATAAAACGGAAATAATTTGTCGTTCCACCTGCATTGTAGTTTATGGTTATCACATTGCCTTTTGATACCGGCAACCATACTCGCAACCAATTATCGGAAGCCGCCGCAATCGTTTCAGTTTGTAGAAAACCGCCACTTTTACCAATGCGTATATATTGTGATGTTGCTGTCGCTACTTTGTTCAGATAAATATAACCATCTGCTGGTGCTGTAACGCTTTGTCCGCTTGTTGGCAACGTTAAATCAACATATCTATCACTTGGCATAGCACAATTAGCAATATAATCGCTATCGTTATAATCAACAGCGTGAAAAGCGGTTTTGGTTGAAAAACTATTTATAACGCCAGATGTGCGTTTAAGATAGCCAACAATCGCATATGCTCTTGTTTCATTATTTGTCACGTGTCTATTGTAATTATTTATTTCGTCATAATTCAAGTCGCCAGTAGCAATTTCATTGGCATTTAACCTGATTGCGATTTTATTATCCGTTCCTGTTCCTGTATTCACCAAAACAGAACTAACAGTAAACGCTGTATTTTTTAATGTTCCATCTGCGTTTCTGCCGTCTGGTATCGAACCTTTGACCCCCGGCAAAGCAAATATTGTCGAACCGATATCGCCAAAGCCATTAAATATATAGTCAATACTCACAAAATTACCACTCGCATCTGTTGATGCGATACCAAGCGGCAAACTGCATCCAGTATATTGAACTTGACTGCTGCTATTATAATATTTTATTGCATTAGCGGTTGTATCATAGGCATAGCCAGCTGTTGCTGTTGCGCCTGCACCAGACACACAATTACTTAAAGGTCTTACAGCTATGGATGATATTGAAGGAATATAACAAACCATTTGTGTGCTGTTTGCGGAAGAGCTCGCTTGGGAATTATCATTATCAATTAACAATTCATCAAAGACACCTGCGCCGTTTGGAATATAAACCTTACTCCCTGCTTTCAATGTAAGTGTTCCGTTGTTTAATTCCAGTTTTATATCTTGTGGAATTTCAGTTATGCAATTTGTGACGTTTGACGACCAATTACCAATGTTCTTGCCTGTGCTTGTCAGATTGCTTAAATCTTTGTTGGCTGCTGGTATATTTATTGTTTTATTTGACGATTGGTTTAATGTAAAAGAATCAACGTCAGAACCGTCTAACTGAACATTTATAGTGCTATTTTTTATATTATCTAGCAACGCCATTGTGCCGCCTGTTGTTGGAATATCTATATTAGCACCGTTATTCAATACACTTGCGATAACACGTGCAACATACAAATCTTTCCATTTAAGAGAACTTGAACCAATGTCTTGTGCATTTGTTGTCCCTGGTGTAAATCCATTTTCCTTTGTCAAACTTGCGACTTCTGAATCTATTGAATCGTCGCTTTTCAGTTTGTAAATTGAAATACCATCGCCAAGACCGCCAGCGATTGCACCAACAAATGAACCAGCACGGAATTTCAAAGGTCCTGTCATAACTGACGAACCATCTTTTCTTACAAAAGCGTTATTTATAGTGGTTAGGGTTGTATCAAGATTATTCAATATTTCCTGTAAATTATTTCCTGATAAATTAGAATAACCTGTTGTATCAACTGCTATTTGGCTTGCGTCAATACCGATTGGCGTTATAACAACACCTGAACTGCTTACACTCGATACTCGTGCATAAGTATATTTAGCGGTTGTTTCGTTTGGACTATATAATAAAAGTAAATCGTCTTGGCGAATAATACCCATTGCTGCATTAAAAAATCCAGCCGATAACATATCAGATAATGTTTCGTCCTCGAATGAACGATATAAATAAACTTGGGACATACGTGTTGTTTGTTGTGTGCTGTTTTTTAATTCAGCACCTATGCAGCATAAAAAATTTGGGTTCATAGGCATTGACAATCCTCCTTTCAAAATGTGCCAGTTTTGGGCGGATTACTGGCGGAATCCGAGATACCTCAATGATAGGCGACCCGTAATGTTGGTTGCGTGGATTGGACTTGCACCAATGGTCTTTCGGGTATGAGCCGAATATGTTACTACTACACCACCACGCTATTACACAACGATTATTACTTATTATCGACTTTCTTGTCAATAAATTTTTCTTTCCATCTCAACCACATAGCAGGAAAACGTGAATTATTTTTTTTGCACGCTTCGATGGTGGCTTCGTCCAGCACGTCCACCAATTCCTCTTTTTTAACGCCCTCTGGGTGGTTTGTGATATTTGTGATAGAAAAACCTTGACGCATAAGTTTGACGAATCTTGCACGCTTCAACGCAATACTAGACACACGACCTGCGTTTCTGATACGACGTGCACGTTCTTTCAAAGCCACTTCACGTTTGAAAGCAATACCTATGATACGACGGATTTTCCAAATTGCAGCGTCCAATTCACGATTTTGTTTGTATGTTGCGTGTTTCAGACGTGTTTTTTCAAGACGTGCGATTTCCTCACGGCACGCTTTTTTCATTTCCACAATTTCCTCTATGGTTTTTGCTTTGGCTGCGTCTGTTTCAGTGTAATAAAAGCCCTTTGGCATTTCGTCTGATTCAGGTTCAGAATCCGCAGAATCCTCGATTTGTGCATTTTCTGCACTTTCGCTAGATTCTGGGGTTTCTGGTTCGTCCTTGCTGTCCAATTCAGCGTCGATAGAATCAGTATTAGCATTTTCAGCGGCAACCACTTCGTCTGCAACCTTGTCCATTTCTGCTTTGACTTCTGGTGTTTCAGGTTCAACAGAACTTTCCAATTTTGTTTTGATGGTCGCAACCAATTCGGCTTTCTTTTCTGCATAATCGTCCGCGTTTGCGTCCAATTCGTTATACTGTTTTAACAAATCCTTGACTTCTGGGTCTTGGGATTTATTGGCTTCAATAAACCAATTTTTAGCCATAATGTCCTCCTTTCTTATTTACTTGGGTTTAATCTTTCAAATTCAGTCAACATTGCGTCGCGTTTCACTGGGTCTTGTTCCGCGTTGAACTTTGCCCAGAACTCCGCAGCACCAATTCCCAAAGATTCGCCCTGTGTTGGCAATGCTTTATAACCGCCAAATTCGATTGCGTCAATCAAATATGAAATCGCTTTATATGCGACTGGCGATTCGTTGGCTGCTTCCTGTAAAAGTGCCTTGACTTCTGGGTCGTTTGTAAAGACAGACGGTGTGTCAAAGAACTTATTTATCAGGTTTGTTTGGTCCTCAAACGAACGATGGACAGAATCCAAGAATGGTTTTAATTCCTCTTGGGCGGCTGCTGTCGCTTTTTGAACTTCCTCTTGGATTTGTTCTGGTGTGCGTGAATCCAAGGTTCCATCTGCAACCATTCCTCTTAAAACCATATCGCAGAATGAATTTACAGCGTTTGGTCCGATATTGTTTTTCAAACCCCATTCGCGAATTTCTTTGATTTTTGATTTAACCACGTCATTTTCCATAAACTTTTCGTATGTGGAATCTGGCTTAAAGTGTTCTGCATAACCGTCGATGGATTCTGGCACTTCGTTTTTTTGCATAAACTGCGATTGAAAGTATGACGCAGATTTTGCTTTATTATCGCGTTCTTTTACAAGTGCGGTAATCTTTTCTGGGTCATAAACGCCTGGTTCGCCATCTTTGAAATACAAAGACAAGTCGATAGTGGCTGCACCACCTTGACCGTTATCAGCGATAACATTAGAGGGTTGGTTGCCCTGTATCTGTTCCGCTGGTGTGTTCGTTGGTGTTGATACTTGGTTGGTCGGTTGATTGTTTTGTGGGTCCATCTTTTACTCCTTTCTCTATGAACTCGTTGACGCGATTTTTTATTCCCTGAATAAATTCAAGGACCCCCATATCGCGTATGGTTTTTATATTGTTGGGGTCAATCTGTGGCTGAAAATGCGAGGTTTGCAATATGTCGTCAACCCAGAAATCCAGCAATTCCTTTGCTTCTGGCGTGCTAAAAACAAAGTAATATAAATAAAGTATGTGTTCTAGTTCTTTTTCATTCATAATCCAGGCACTCCTGTATCGTCTGCACCAGACGAACCATAAAAATTGTTCGTTGGTAATATGTTATCATTGTGAATCGTGTATGTCAAGAGTCGCCACACACCCATTGACAAAGCGTCAAGAATATTTGGCGACATACCGCCAAGGCGTTTTTTGACAATTTCCTTACTATCTAACTGTATTGCGTGCGTATTTGTGCGTGCAAGTTCGCTTGGTTTGATAGTATGGGCACGACATTCGGCTTCAAATTGGGCTTTCTGGGCTTCGGTTAGACCAATCAGTTTGATATTTCCTTTCATAAGACCATTGGCTGTTAGCAACATTGCTTCTGCCCTGGCGTTGAAATATGCTGATTTATCAACCGCTGCACCACCGAACGGAACGATACCTGACGTTGCCCACGATTCACGCGGTGCACGCTGTGGCATTATTCCAAGCCCGACGCCCTGTGAATCCCATACTTCCTCGTCGCAACGTTGGGACACACGATAATCACTTACCCTGCGACACAAAGCAACGGAATCTATGGATTCGTCTGTCAATATCTCGGCTTCGATAGCATAACCATCAAAATCACACCGAATAATAACAGAATTATCAGGACCACCAGCACCAACGTCGATTGCAAGAATAGACGTTTTGCGTTGGAATTTTGGATTCTTTGGTGCGAATGCGTTTGCGATGGCACGTTCTGAAAACACACGATTTGAACCACCTGTTGGTAAATATGCGACGTCGCGTGCCCAACCGTCGGGGTCCTCTATGCGTTGACGTTCCAAACCGTCTTTGATGGACTTTTCCAATTTCTTATTGTCCATATATGTAACTTCAACAAACACTGCACCAAACGATTCAAATAGTTTTTTAACCCAGCGTGGGAAATCATTTGATAATGCGATAATACAGTCAAAGTGTCGAATCATAGTCAATAACGACGCTTTACCTGCGGTTTCGTTCCATTTTTCCAATTCCTCAATCATAAGCATATCAGCGGACGTTTGACGTGCTTTGGAATCAACTTTATTCAGGTATTCGATATAAATAGGTTCGCCTTGTGATAAAATACGAATCGGGTGGTCTGATTGACGCTGGAACTGTGTCGGTTCCTCGGCTTCCTCTAACACCTTGTCCAACAACTGCATTGTATCTTTTGCACCATCGGACGTAATTGCAGCAATCATACCAGACGTTGCCCAGCCATCAAGAATTGCACCCACTTGAAATCGAACGCCAAACTGGGATTTCCCAGAAAAACGCCAACCTTTGATTGCCAGTATTGGTAATGGTGGCATATTATCTGGGTGGACACCAAGTGCACGTGCTTTTTTGCGTGCTTCCAGTCCATTCAATAGCCACGGGACATACCGCAACAATTTCTCTGGACAGTCCGCCATAATATCATTGACTGATAAAACGTTTGTAATTGGCATTTCCTTTCCTTTGTTTTAGGTCAAAATGGAATATCTGATAAATCGTTCACGTCCACAACCTGCATATTTGGTTCTGGCGTGTTGTCCTCTTTTTTAACAATTTCACGTGGCAGCAATAAGATTTTGTTTTTCATTGCTTCCATTTCAGCACATAATTCCAAAAATTCAGATACAAACAAAGTAATCTTTTCCTCTGCGTCCAAACCTGACTTGTCTTTGTATCTGCGTCTGATAACGACGTTACGATACCCTTGTTTGCCATCTTGACCCTCGTTCCACCAGGTCGATAAATGTCTGCCGATTGCATAATTTTTAGCCATTTTTAGTCCTTTTGTTTTTGGTTATACTTCTTTTAATTCGACTATATCGGTCTTGCCTCTATAATCTTTTTGCCACCAAACAAACGCAGCAGGAAATCCAAACGGAAATCCGCATTTGCTAGCAGACAAAATCCAAATCTTTTTGATATTCCCATATTTTTGACATTTACGAATACGTTGCATAGAACTAAAAATTTTTGATAATGGAACTAAATATACAACATTATAAGCCAATTCAAAACTATGGTCTAAAACTGCGTCTAGTATGCTATATGGTGGATTTGATATAATCCAACAAGTGCTTTCTTGGTAATCAAAAAAATCACGACCACGGTCAATTTCGCACCAATCTTTCCTATAAGATGGGAAAGCATTATAAAATACACCAGTTCCAGCAAATGGGTCAAGACACAAATCACAAGATTCAATAGGTAATAATTGAACCAATTTTTCAGCGATATTTTTTGGTGTCATACATTTATCGTTTTTATTGTTTGTTGTGCCTTTGTCGTTTTTTACTATATGATATGCCATTTTTATACCTCAAAAGTTTTATGACAATGTGGACAAATAACCGTTTCGATTTCGACTTCCACTGGAATACGTGGACGCGGTTTAGGCGGTTCCGCTTTCGGTGGATTGGTTCGTTCGAATCGGTCAATCTCTTTTTGTAATGTATTGGCAGCTGCAATCATTGCTGGTGCACTCCCAGAACGTGCGGCTTCCTCTGCCAATGCAAGAATAAAATCTTTCAAATCCTGTGGTGTTGGATTTGTTGGTAATAGAGGCATTTTGACGCGTCGTGGGCTTTCTTTTACAAATAGGTTGCCAGCCACGACTTCTTTTTTACGGTCAATATTGGCAGGTGGTTTTCCAACCGCACCTGGAATATGACCGCGTTTTATATTATCACGGGCAATCGCAGCGGCACGTCTTTTGATTCTTTCCTCGTCTGATAATCTTGGTCGTCCCATCACAAATCCTTTTTTCTTTCTTGTTCTGCTATGTCGCCCAGGTGCCACAAACGATACCCAAGCAACCCAAAACAAAACCCAACCCAAAAATTAAACATTTTTGATACTCCGTTTGTATCGGTTATAATTTCTGGCGGTTGCCCGTCTTTGTTTTCTGTTACCCAGCGAATAAGAAAAACCGTTTTTATCACGCTTTGGCAATCCAGCCATTTCAAGAATCTTATGCTTTTTCAGTATTGCCTTGAAATATTTACGGACGGCTGCTTTTTGTTTGCTGGTTCGTGGTTTAATCCAAGATACTTGACCGCTGATATGTTGTGCACCAGCGTCCGTATATTCAAATCGTATTTCAGATTTGCAGCGTTCACACCGCAATATAACAGTATGCGTTCCGTATGATTCTGATTCAATTTTTTTCCATCTGTGGAATCCTAAAAAACAAAGTATTTTCAATTTTTCCTCCTATTTGTTACACAGTTTTTTTAATGTTGTTATATAATAATCTTTGTAATATATATCACAATATTCGTTTATACAAGATAACCAGGTATCAAAAGGTGCCACCAATATATTCGGTATTCCTTTTTCTGTTTTGCACCATTGTATAAAATCGTTATTGCTTATTTGTGGCGTAGTCATTTTATATAATTCCCAACTTTTGTGCGTGTATTTGACATTCAACCCTATGTAATAATACCTCAACAACTGCCGCTTTACTATTACTATTTTTAAGTAAAGCATAAACGTCGTTGATAAAATCCTCTCTCTGTTCCAGTTTTTTTTCTAAACTTAAATTAGGCATTTTTGTCCTCCAAAATTGCTTGAATTATGTGTTCGATTTTACGATTGCGTGCTGCAATTTTAGCGTCCTCGCTTTTGATTTTATAAATATTTCGCCAGTTTTTACCGTATAATACAATACCAATCTGTCGCTTGGTTATATTGTTTGATTCGGCAACTTTGAATAACTGGTCCAAAACTGTCAAATATTTAGTTTTATTTTCCATCGTTATTACCCCAATTCAAATACGTGTCCCACAAATCAGACCACGTGGTTTTTATTTTCATTATGTTATTTATATCTGCATATTGCAAAGCAGCACCAAGACGGCTTGCAAAACTTCCACCGTATTTTTGCATATTTTCAGCAACAATCGCGGTTTCTTTGTATAACTGTTCCATAATTAGTCCTCTATTGCAATTCACAAAGTTTAACAAAATTGTTGCCGATTATATCAGTTATCATACGAAATCCTGATTTATCGTCGCAAGTCAATAACATAATATCGCCAACATTTATCATTCCATATACGCTTGAAAAATATGATGGTTGTGATACTTCGTCCATTGTGTCGTCTGTTCTGTAATGCCAAAGCGTAAAACCGTTTGCATAACATAAAACAGCAAGATTTTTATTTTGAAATGCCATTTTTATTGTCCTTTTTTTCTGGTTCGTCGTCGATTCTGATGGTTATTTTAATACCGTGGCATAAAATAAACAGAATCAAAATTATTAAAATTATCAGTAATGTTTTCATTTCAAATCCTTTTCTGTGATTTTAGCATTACCATAGTTAGCCATATCTAAATAAGCGTCTGATAACACTTTTGATAATGGCTTTGATACTTTTTTCGCTATTTCAACCATCGTCCTTTGTTTGTAATATGTTGGGTAATCAACACCATATAAACGCTTGGATTCGTTATTGAATACGTATGCCTGTCCCATCATATACAGTTTGTTATAGATTACTTTGTTGATTTCCAGTAATCTTTTATCGTTTCCTGTGTGATTATGGGCACCGCAACCGCAACCTTTCTTACACAATGGAATAACCACGTTATCGCCATTGCCACGCAAGAATGGGTGGTGCACGTCAAGTTCGGTGCGTGGTGCAGGGCGTCCGCATATAAAGCAGCGTTCCCCCCAGGTCGCAAACGCAATTTCCCGATAATCCTTGACGCGTTTCGCCATCTTGGACGATACTTTGCGAATCGGTTTTGCGGTTCTGTTTCTATAATTGCCTGTATATTCCCATAAACAATCCATACATTTATGATTATGACATATTGCAACGATTATAGCGTGGTCGCTTGTCTTATATTTTTTTGCGGCTTCTTTTGTGCTTGCAAATATTTCGCCTGTGGTTATATTCCTTACTTCTTTTGTTCCTTTGGCTTTTATCATTTTTTCGTGATTATATTTTACTTGCAAATGAATTTTAAGTTTGTTGTTGTTTTTGTAATGTCTAATATTATCGCCAACAGACAACCATTCTAAATTCCACACACAATTATTTTTTTTGTTTCCGTCAATATGATTGACAGTTTCTAAATTATCAGGATTTGGAATAAATGCTTCTGCCACCAATCTGTGCACCGCTACAATATGATGACCGTTTTGGTTTAGATTTATTCTCATATAACCCGTTGGACTTTCAGTTTGTTTCATAATAATTGGTTGTTTGTGCTTTATAGAACGCACAATACCAGTATTAGATACCTGATAACCCTGAAAACCTTTAATCGCTTTCCATATCATTTTTTTGTCCTCTTTCCCAAGACCATCGTTCATACGACATAGGTGTTTGATGGTTTGATTTGCATTGTTCCACATATTCCTCGTATGCTTTGGCTTCCACATAAGCCACCAAAAACAACAAGAAAACAGCAAATACAAGTAATAATATAAATCGAAGCATTTGTCCCTCCATTATTATTACTTGCTGCGTGCGTGTATAAATTGGCGTTTTTTACCAATCTTTTTAAGGTTCAACACGGATTTATTTATGTATTCCAGTAATATCGGTGCACGTTTGTCGATTTCGTCGATATATTCCTGTAATTCGTCCCTTGAAAAACTGAATATAAACACTTGGTCGTCCAGTTCTAAACCTTGACATAATTCAGGCGAATATACAACATAATCATAACAATCAAGACCATCAACCCACATTGCAAACGCAATTTGCTTCAAGTGGTCTGGGTCGCCAACCTCGTCAATCAGACGCTGTGCATTGTCTGGTTCTGGGCATTTGATTTCAATACCAAGGTTTTCGTCCTCAACAATTCCATCTGGCGAAAAACCAAACCAACCGCTGCAATGTTCCACAAATCCACATTCACGAACCTTGAATCCTGTTTGCTGTTCGTATAATTCGCGTGCGTGTGGTTCTAACTGTAATCCACGTGCAACCGAATCTTTTAATGCCCAGGCGTCTTTGTCCGCTGGACGTTCAAAACTGGTAAATCTATCTGTCAATACACGACGACATACTGCTTTGGCTGTCTTACCTAGGACTTCGTCTTTGCTGCGTGAACTGGACAACATATCGGCTGCCTCTGACGCTGTAAATTTACCACGACGCAAAGCCAACCATTCAGGATTGGTTTGTATATCGAACGTTCCTGCGTCTCCGTAATAGTGTTGTTTTATGTCCCAAAAATGTTTGTTTTCTGTTTTCATAACATTACCCCTTATTTTAATGTTAGTGTTTTAATTGACCCGTGTAAAATCTTTTCTACACGTGCAATCTGTTCTGGTGTTGGTTTAGAACGTGGCTTTTCAAGTGCTTTACGCTTTTGATATTCCAGTTCCTGTTCTTGTCTGCGTTTTTCTGCATAATATTCGCCACGTGGTTTTACCCAGTCCGTATCGGCTGGCAAGCGTGGGAACGGTAAATCGCAAACAATTTCACGCAGCACGTCATTTATATTGTCTGCTGATAACCAATCTTTTTGTTCGTCCCAGGTGCACGCACAATAGAACGCGAACTCTGGTGCGGTTGTCCGAATCGAATTACGAGCCAGATATTTTTTCATAGCGTCAACAAAGAATGCAGGTGCAGCAGCACGGATTCTGTCTGTTGGGTTTGTCTGGTCCATATCGTCATAAGTTTGTAACTGGTTCATATTTTACCTCTTATGTATGCTTATGATAACATACACTTTTATAATAGTCAAGTGTTATTTTTCATAAACTGGATTTTTTTCAATTTCTTGCAATCTGGCAACTTCTGGCTGGTAAATCTCTCTCAATTCCGATTCGGTATTGCAGGGACCAAAGTGCAATTCACGATGGGTCCAGTTTGCAGCGATAACGTGGCGGTTGTCCCGATTGCTGTTCTTATTATTTCTGTGTGGCGTAAATTCGTCATAATGTATATCGCCACACCAACCTTTCTTTCCCATCGGTGTATCTATGGGTCTATAAAACACACCATAACGTAAATTGCGAATTTTCAACCTTTCCTCCTTTCTTTCTATGTTTTATTGTTTTAATCCTCTTTTACATCCTTTTGTTCTAGTGCTGTTATTTGTTCTAGGGCTTTGTCAATTTCCCATTTCCACCTATTTCCGTTTGGCAAACCATCTTTCATAATTTTTAACATATCAACGGAAACGCCCAATGCCTTGCGTGTGCGGTCTAATTCGGTTTCAAGTGCAAGCAGGTCGTCAAGATAACACCAAGCATCTGTAAAAGGGTTATCTTCCGCAATACCATTTTTCGCAACAAAATGCGTATAGTGTATTCCAAGATGATGCCATCTCTCTATAACATCTTTGCCATTTTCTGGTTGTTCTGGTAATTTATGCCAAATATCTTTACTCATTGTTGCCACCTTTGGTTGCTTCGTTGATTGCGTGTTCTAATTTCCAAGTATAAAAGCCATCTACATCTTTTCCCAAGATTTCCGCAATTATAACAAGTATTTTTAATAATGCTTTTTTCTTAAAGTTCATTTTACATCCTTTTGTTCTGCTTGTTTGTGTATGTTGCCGATGATTTCACAATCATAAAGTAAATCATTTATGTATTCTGAAAAAATATAACCTTGTGAATCTTTGATTGCCCAACGATACCTATCCAGATAACTTTATAAGTATTTGTTACTGCTTTAACAACATCCCCTTCATAAATGAGATTGCCGTTCTTATCTTTCAGACCTGTGCATTGTTCAGTGATATAACATTTTTGAAAATCTAGGTGCAAACTTTGAAATGCCAATGTTCCATCTGAATTTAATGGTGGCACTGGGTCATTAAAATAAACCTTACGTCTTGTATCATAGACGCGGAATTTTAATCTATTTTCAGTCATTTTGCTTCCTTTCTGTTGGCTTGTTTTTCCTTTCAGCAAGTTTGGTGCTACAATTTGAGCACCACACCTCAACGCCATCGGGGACTTTTATAACCCAAGTCCGAAAACGACACTTTGGACAATTTGCGGTTACAACAAAGTCCCCATATATGCTTTGAATTTTTATTTTTTGTTTTTTCATAATCCAGCCGCTTCACGATACATTTTCATAAGTTCGTCCTGTTCGTATAATTCGTCATTGTCCAATTTACGCAATTTAACAATCTCTTTGACGTATTTTTTATCGAATCCAGCGGACTTTGCCTCGTCTAAAACTTCTTTCAAATCGGCTTCGATGGCGGCTTTGTCCTCGTTCAATTTTTCAATACGTTGAACGAACGATAATAATTGTTGACTGTCCAATCCTGCTGTTGGGTTTGTCATTACTAAATCTGGTGCATTTTCCATTTTTAATCCTTTTCTATTTTTGATTTTGCAAGTTTTTTAATTTGTTCTATTTTGTTTTCGCAATTTTTACACACACCAACACAAATGTCCTCCCCACGGAACCAACTTATCTCAAATTCAAATACTGAATTGCATACGTTTTTTCCGCAAAGTTCGCATTTTCTGTCTTTCCAGTATGGGTAAATTCTTGCTGGGTATTTTGAACCATACATATTTCCACCTCTTAAAATCCTGTTACAGTGGCAATCGCCATTGGCGTATTACCGATTAAACCCAGTAATTCCTTACGCATTGAATCAACCGCCAAGAATCTATCTTGATTCAAGAATGTTGTCGGGTGTGCCGTAAAACATTCTTTTGATGGGTCTTTCTTGGTAATTTCATTACGGATTCGTGCATACATAGCGGTCCCATTCAGTATCTGTTCTGGTGTGGAACCACGAATGACTGCGTTATTGAATGCTTGTTTGACCTTTGCTTTGGAACCGACTTTGCGTGGGTATAGACGCCAAAATTCGCTGAAATAATCATTGGTTACAGCGACTGCGTCTGTGCTTTTGCCAGTCCAGTCATTACAAAATGCTTCGATGGTTTCAGGCGACACGTCATAATTTGGTGCCAACGGACGCAAATATGATAATATCTCTGAAATCCACGCTTGCAATTCTGCTTTGGTGGCTTTTTCAAGCGACTTGTAATTATATTGTTTTTTGTTTTTCATTTGTTTTTACTCCTTTCTGTTTTATCTGTATTCCAGTATAAAAGATACGACTATCTGCTGGAACTCTTGCAGATATTTCAATGGCAAGTTTTCAGCGATAAACTCCACTTTGTTTTTCGCCTGTGAAAACGCCCAGAACCAATCGCAAGATTTATGACGAATCTTGAATGAATTATAGCATTTTTCCCAAAATACTTTATAATCCTCGCCTTTCTCGTAACAATGTTTGCGAACCATATTTGATATATGTGCACGCAAATTGGAACGATTGCGTTCGTCAACGCGTTCAGATTTAATGTCCTCTAACAACGCGAACTTTTGATTGTATAATGCACGCGACGCTTCCTGGTTACGTGCGTTATTTTCTGCAACTGCAACCGCAACCGCTTCTTTTACGGCTTTTTCCACAACCTGACGGACTGCGTCTGATAATGGAATCTGTGGTTGAACTGTTGGATTGGCAACCGCTAGGGCTTGACGTTTTGCAGCAGCCCAAAACGCAGCGGTTTCTTTTATAAGATAATCACGCACCGCGTCTGCGATTGGTGTTTTGATTTGCATACATATTTTCTTTGCAAATTCAACACGCAAATAAGCAGATTGCACGATGGAACCTGCACCACGTCCACGTCCAGTTTTGATTTCACGGTTATTCCAGTCAATACCCTCGAATCCGCGTTCTTTCCATTTTGCGATGGAACGTGCACGCTGCGTTGGTGTCAAACCAAGTGCCTTGTATAATTCCTCTGCGTAAATCAGTTTCTTACGGCACAATTCAGGTTCGCCTGTCTGGTCGTTCTGCCAGTATAATTCGGGTGCGTCCGTGTGGATTAAACCCGACATACTGGTTATCGACATTTTTTGGGCTGGTAAATTGGTCTTTTCTTTTTTCATTTTATAACCTCATTATTGCTGCGGTCATACCGTGTTCCAGGGCATATTTAATCATAGTGCGATTCGCTGCCGTGTCTGGCAGGTCCTCACATACATAAACTTTCCCAATGTAACCAACAACTCTAATCATTTTGTTCCCTCTCTAAATCGTTCAAGAAATCTGCGATTGTATCAGGGTCGTTGGCGTTGCGATGGGCTTGGCATTCTTGACACACACCATCATTATACCCGTCTTGTTCCATATTATACCATTCGCCACAATCCTCGCACTGGTGCAAATTATCGTGAATCCAATCAGCAACCAAATTATAAAGACGTGTTTCTTGTGGTTTTTGTGCATTTCTGCAATCTGGCAACAATTCGTCAATACAAACAACAAGTCCAGTGTCCCACAATTCGCCATCGGTCAAATCTTGCATAAACAAATCTATAAATTCATTTACGGTTTTACCTTGACCGTTTGGCAATTTCAACAACTGCACAAAGCAAGTTCTAGCATAATCCTCTAACTGTGTGATATTTGCAATAATTTTATCTCTGTATGTCATAGCAACCTCCATTAGTCAAACAACCAAGGTTTTTGTTCCTTGGTATAACACATATCGTTATAATCCCATTTACAATTATGTTCGATTGCGTATTGTTGCATTTTGGTCGCCTGGCGTGAAATCAAATAAACACCACCAGCAAGTATCGACATAAATACTGCCGTGCCTATTATAAAATTTGTAACCTTATCTAACATTTTTCAAACTCCCTTATAGTTTGATGGAATCCTGATAAGGGCAGGATTCCAAACTCTTTGACCCCCTTATGGTCTTTCTGTATGCTTATAATAACATACATTTTTAAGAATGTCAAATAAAAAAATAAAAAAATATACCCTGGCAAGAATAAAAGGAATGAAAGGAACAGCCAGGGTATTACGCACAGAAAAGAAAACAAATGAAAAAATCTTTTGCTTCAATATATGATATGACACAGACCATCGTATAATGTCAAGTATAAACTTATTTTAGGTTTATATTAAACTCACTTATAACTTATAATAAAACTTATTTTTTTACGATTTGACGCAGATTTCCAGGTATAAAGTAAATATTTACTACTCAAAACTTTACTTATTGTCCCTCAAAGTAAAGATAAAACACAGTGATTTTTTATAGTTATTTTGGCAATATGTTAAATAATTATAGTTTTTTTGACTTATTCCATATCTGAATCTATCATACATTCTTATATCTTTTTATACGATTATTTGTGTCGTAAATATCTTTTTCCCAGTTTTTCGCCACTTTTTGCGTTATTTACGATAAATACGATTTTTATTCCTGATTTTTATAACGTATAAAAGACCTATCGGCTGCGTGTCCGTTCCATTTTGCGATTGCGATAACCCGTCGGTTACTGATATAAAGCGTTTTGTCGTGATTTCGGCTTCTGAAATCTCGCCTACTTTCCGCCCAATTCGCTTTGAAATACACTATATATAGTATTGACAAAAATAATGTATATCAAAACGAACCGCTTTTTTCCGTCTGTATGGTGCAGAAATGCGTTGCTATGTTGACAAACGCCCTCTGCACCCTGCGGATTTGCTAGAATCGACACACGTGTCGAGTATTCAACACCGCTGATTTACTGCAACACAGATTTTTTCGGTTTTTCAATGTCGAACCAAAAAATCTATATATAGTGTCTATTCCTTATAAACTTTCAATCTATTAAAGAATATACGCAATATATCGTTCGTTGTTGTGTCGCCACCGTCCAATCCGTATTGACGTCCAATCTTGCGTCCGATACCTGTCTTTGGTAATCCCAAATCTATTTCGTCCAGGTTCAAATCGGCTGGGTGCATTGCTGCCATCGTGTATTTAATGATGGCTGGGACCGCTGTGTTGACGCGGTTGTATGCCCAGTTAGCACCAAATCGAATACCTTGTTTGTATGGGTCTTTTTCGATTCTGGCTGCTTCACTGTATGCGTCTGATAAATCCCCAATCAAAGGTATTTCGTCAAACGCACCAGCAATTCCAAGTCCTTTGCCTGTTGCGATGGACGCAATTATACGCAATGGAACTGCTGCGGACGCGAATGTGTCAAGTTTAATCCAGGTATCAGTGCCACGAATACGAATCGAATCGTATGGTTTATTTGGGTCGTATCTTTGTGGAACTTCGTATGGCGGTTCATAATCTGCCATCAGTCCCATCGTCAAGATACAAGCCAATGCAAAGTAACCAGTGTCCAGGGAATCCTGAATTGTCCATTTACCAGTCAAGCCGTGATATATTGAGGTAATCGGTGCCAAGATTGCACGTGCCCCTTGTTCCACGATATTCGCTGGCGTTTTAACAAATGGTCCAAGCAATGTCCCAAGACCGCCACGTTGTCCAAAGTTCAATGCGTCGCGGACCTTTTTCAATGCAGACGATAATACGCCTGTCTGCTGGAATACCGCTATATCAGATATACGCAATGCTTCCAATCTGGCTTCGTATGCACGTGTTCCCTTTGGATTGTTGATTTTCTTGTATTCATTAAACAATTCTGTTGGGCTTCCACCTGTTTTAACTGCGTCTGCGGTTGCAATGTGTCCCAATGCGTCCAGGTATGCACGGATTCTAAATATAGCGTCCTCTTTACCCAGCAAATCCATTGAGAAATCTGCAACCTTTCCGATTGTGGACTTTCCCTCGCGTGGATTGTATTGTTCCCCGTGCAGCAATGTCGGACTTGTTGGGTTTTCCATCGCAGCCAAATTCATTAAAGACGTATCATACAATCTATGCAAACGTTCTTTTTCTGCGTCCAGTGAATGTTTTGATACCTTGTTGCCATTCTTATACTGTGCAGCAACTGCCGCGTGGACAATTCCATAATTGAACGTATTGCCTGTCATATTTACCAGATGGGTATTTATGTTATACAACATTGCCTTTGGATACCACGAACCAATCAGTTTTGAATACCAGGTTTCGGGAACTTCTTTTTCAGCCACGAATAACTGCCATTCACGAATCGTTTTACCTGCTGCCTGAACTTCTGCGTTATCGTTGGAATCAAGATATTTGCGTGCTTTTTCCGCTTTCTCTGATAATTCCATTGTGCGATTTATAATGTCTGTATCAGGTGCCGATTTCAACATTTTGCGGATTTCACGATTCGCCCATTCAGTAAATACTGCACGGTCTGCTGATTTGATACTGCGTCCACGACGTAAATCCTCTTGGTTCAACTGGGTTACGTTATCGCCTGCAAACTTCACGGACGCTTCTGCCAACATTTGCTTTATCAACATTTCGCGTCTTTCTGTATCAGGTGCGGTATTCAGAATCTTGGCAGCGTGTTCTTGTATGAATGCGTCAATGTCTGAATTGAATGTGCGTCTGGCTTTATTTAGATTGCGTGTGCCTGCGTATTTGATTGCTGCAACACCCTCCATTCCATCAGTAATACGTCTGACTGCTTCATTATAGAACTGGAAATTCATATCGTTTGATAAACCTGGGGTCTTACCAGCCAATGATACTGTTTCAGCCAGGTTATGATATAATTCTGCATATTCTGGGTCGCCCTGTTTGTATTCCTCCATCAAAACACGAATCAAAATCGCACGGTCAACACCTGTATCGTTTGGAACGGTTGCTGGGCTTCCAAATGCGATTTCCTCTGCGTGGGCACGTTCTTTGCTGATATAATCACGTGCAGCAGCAAACATTCCCTCGCGTGTATTTGTGCCACGTCCTGGAATCAAATAAGACATTATGCCACGTTTCTTTTCTGCTGGTGGTTCGCTGCGTTCAATGTTGCCTGGTTCAGATTCAATCTTGACTTCTGCACCAGCCGCAGCCGCACGTTCACTCGCAGGTGTCGAATCGGTTACTTCTGTCATTTGTTCTGTTCTGGCACGTTTCAGGTTGTCCGATTCGGTTGTCATTTCTGTAACACGGACTTTCATTACCTCTGTGGACGATGGGATTATACGACCATCTTGTTCGCCATTTGAATTTTCCATCATTAAAGGCGAAGCGTCGATGGACGGCAATGTTCCATTTGCATACCACGCATTAAACCATTCAACCGCTTGTTTGTCCAAGATTGGGTTTATAATCTTTCCCTCTGAATTGCGATAACCAATGTCCAAGATGGATTTGTATTTCTGTGGAACCCAATTTAAGAACGCTGTCATTGGTAATTCGGTCCCTTGTGGGATTGGTGCCATTCCAAAGATAACCGCTTCGGTCATTGACGCAAACATTTCTTGTTGGTCGCGTGTCAATGTGTCTTGGTTCATACCAACACCCAACATTCTAAACATTCCCATTGCCTGTGCCATAAAATCAGGATTATTGTTATATTTGCCCGATTTAACCAGGTTGAATATAGTGTTTGCCCAGTAATGCGACATTTCGTGCGGTAATGTTCCAGTATTAGAACTGCGTCCCAAAACAATCACTTCAAGTTCTGGGTCATAAAATCCATTTACACGTCGTCCTTGATTATAAATATTCGGTGTATCAGCACTGTATGTTCCACGGTTATCAGTGGATTTGATTTGGGTTGGTTCAAAGGCAACTATTTCTAAGCCAGTATTATCATAATACATTATACCATCAAAATTATTTCTTATAATTTTATCAGAAGCCCACCGTAAAATATTTTTTCCGTCTGTTGGATTTTCTTTTATTTGTTTGATTCTTGTTTCCTTATCTGATAAATTACTTTTTTCAATGTCGCTTATTATTTTTTCAGATATTTCACTAGATATTATACCACTATCTAATGGATTTAATATTTTAATATATAAAGGCATAATTATGTTGCCATAATTCTTTGCCATTTCTTTTGAATTTGCCGTGTATATTCCTGTGCCAAAATTGCCATCAGAACTTGGCTTAAATGTATCAAACACATAATCTGTTCCGTGATATACAACAAGCGGTCTGTTCTTATAATCAACTACCTTTGAATCGCCAAACCACTTATAGAAATTACGCAGGGCTTCCGCTGATTTTGCTATGCGTTTGCCAGTGGAATTATAAACCGTCCGTTGTTTTCCATTTATGTCGATTGTTTCGCCCTCGTATGCAGGGTAAATATCGTCCATACGTGCGTTTTCTCTTGCCAGGTCTAACTGTTCCTGGAATAACTGATTCGTTGTCGATGGTTTGTATAAATCCTTTCCTGATGGCACTTTGGCACCAGGTTTCAGACCGATAACTGAACCGTCCAACAATACAAGTTTCGATGGGACTTCGTTTTTATCAAGTATCAAGAACGAATCTATGCCATTGTTGCGTGCGACTTCAATGTCGTTTGCGTCTGGCATACGATTAAAGAATGTTGGGTTCGATACATTGACTGGCGTTTCCCAAGGCAAGTTTCTTACTGCACTGGCTGTTGACGTGTCGTCTGGGAATAATGACGGTTGCACTGTGTCCAACAAATCTATCTGATTTAATTGTGTTGGTGCTGTCTGGGCACGTGTCAAGAATACCGCTTTCATATCACGACTGACTGCCGCACCATCTTGAAATTCACGTGGGAAAGCCAGCGTCAAAGTTTCAGCAAGCAAATCCCCTCTGCTTTGTTCCACTGCCAGCGGTTGTCCAAACATATCGACCTGACCGATATTTTCCTGATTGGTTGTTGCTTTCTGGGTGTATGTGTCAAAAAATTCAGGTAATGTCAAACCGACCTGTAATCTGTCTGCACCTGTGCCCTCCCAGGTTTTCGTATTCTTTCCAAAATTCAACGCATACAACAAAGCGTTTTCATTGAATAAATCAGGTCTGCCATCGTCGATTTCAACCTGTGATACAGTCAATGCGAAATCTTGTGAACGTGCAACCTGTGGGTATCTTTTCAATGCGTTTGCAAGGTCTTTGCGAATACCAACGTCTGGGTATTGGTTTTCCAGCGACATTAAACCAGGGATTGACTGATTCAATGCGGTTTGAATCTTTTGTGTGATTCCACCCATCAAATACAATTCCTCGTATAATGCTGTGTCGCCATTCAATAACCACATCATTAAAGCGTCGTTATATCTGCGGTCCAAAGCAACTTTATTCACGCGGTCATTTGCCAAGAATAAACCTTGACGTGATTCGATTGGGATTTTATTCAAGAAATC
>Ga0265299_10000906_pt1 | contig 35875 bp, 30 predicted proteins | sample AusTroGonzalo_MG_4_FD_193485 | JGI IMG/M metagenome (GOLD analysis project Ga0265299, IMG submission 193485) | Bovine rumen microbial communities from tropical cattle in Woodstock, Queensland, Australia - Gonzalo_02 | ecosystem: Host-associated > Mammals > Digestive system > Stomach > Rumen ... | reverse complement strand
TCTTGCGCGCAACGGATTGATGTGACCTGGCCTACCCAAGTCTTCGGGACGGGTCGATTCGTCTGCCAGAGCGCGGATCGTCGAAGCTCTGTCAAACATCGAAACACCTGTCGTGCAGCCGTGTCCGAGCAGATCAACTGTTACCGTGAAAGGAGTTCCGAGAAGCGAAGTATTGTTGTTTACCTGCATTTCAAGACCTAAAGCCTTGCAGCGTTCCTCGGTTATTGTCGTGCAGAGAACTCCGCGGCCGTTTTTTATCATAAAATTAACGGTTTCCGGTGTGATTTTTTCTGCCGCGACAACAAAATCGCCTTCATTTTCGCGGTTTTCGTCATCGACAACTATTACGATCCCGCCGTTTCTGAACTGCTCGACGGCTCTTTCAACATTCTTTTTTACATTTTCGGAATCAACACTCACTTGAGATCTCCTTATACAATACTAATACACGGGATAAATCCCGTTTAGTGCGCTTTCCTACACCAACTCCGCGATATTGTCCAGTTTTAACAGCATTTTTCGCGATATTTTTCTTCGTCATTAAATCGAATTTTCAGAATAAGGATAACTGTCGCGATATACAGTTTCAGGAGCGATATCTATTTCACCGTTATTCCAAGTGATGATTCCATGGAAAAGTGTAGGATTGTTGAAGATTTTCTCATCGGAAAGCGGTTCAAAAGCCGAGCCTTGCAGTTTCGTCGTGTCAAAAAGTCGTTTTTCACCGGTTGAAAATGTCGCGATCAGCATTCCACCAGGCAGAGTTTTTACATCCGTGATTTTAATATCTTCCTCAAAATTTCCGGCATAACAGATTCCGTCTACAACATACATTGAAACCTCTAATTCATCGGTGCGATTTTATCAAAATGTTCGCCTTTTACGGCAAGATTCCATGCCTTATAAGCCTCTTCTTCGTGGAATGCGAGCCAGCCTGTCACAATTTTCAGCTGTTTCTGAGGCAGTGAACCAGCCAAAAGTTCTCCGTCAATCGCAACGACAGCCTCATATTCGCCGTAATATACATGAACATGCGGCTTGTTATGCTGTCCGATGTCACAAAACTGCAAATATATTACGATTCCTCCGAAACGGCTTAATTCAGGCATCTTGATTCTCCTTAAAAAAACAAAAACGCTAAATTATACTGAAAAAACGCTTGAAAACAAGGCATATTTAAACCTACATTTTTAAGATTATTCCTCAAGCGGACAAATTCCTGTTTCATTACAATAGCACTCCCAATCTCTCATAACCGCAGTCGGTCTAGTTACGCGTTTCCACAAGTGCCATTTTCCCCAGAAAACATTGTACCCCATCAATTCATCTCCGTTAGTGTTAAATGTTGGGTCAGGCGGGCAATATGTTTTCTGCTTGTCAAAACGGTAGAAGCAGCCGATGACATCAGATGTTCCGCCTGATAAAGTAAAAAATTCCTGATACGAAATCTTATTTCCTTGCAACATATCTATTTCCTGACTGTATGCCGTTTCTTTATTTTTTTCTATAGCATACTCTGTGTATTTTGGATTATCCAAATCTTTCAAATCTACTTCAACAAACACTGATTTTCTGTAAACATTGTAGACAACACGGTATTCATTTTCGATGTCGATCCTCGGACTGTGACCAAGTTCTTCGTTGCCTGATTCATCCTTACGGTTCAGTTTGAAACATTCGTCAATGTGTTTTGGGTATTTGCGCAGGTCGCAGTAATAAAGTTCGCGGTTGTTCGTGATAAAAGTCAGATGGTCTCCAACAATATTGCCTTCTCCGGCATAATTGTTGATTCCGGCGAGTTCATGCCATTTCCAGTCTTTGGCAGAGGCATAAATTGTCTTTTTACCTTCAAGACGCAACAGAACCCAGTTTTTCCCTGCAAAAGGAGGACTGTTAAGTTTATCCTTAGATCCATAATTATCGCGGATTAGTTCGTAAAAATAGCCGTTTTCTGTTCTCAACACAGAAACAGTAAAAGTTTTATATGTGTTTATATTATCTCCGGGAACTCGGTCGTAAACTTCAACAATATAGCGTCCTTCATTAAAGGCAAGCCAACAATTCTGCCCTAAAATTCTGTATTCATCTTTTTCGGGATCATACTCAAGAATCATACCTGTTGAATGATGTCCGAAATCCATTCCGGCAACTCCGTCATACATACCGTGAGACCAAACCGTTCCCATGCCAACAGAAAAGTCGTTTACTGTTAACAGCCTGTCACAACTGCTGATAAAAGTATTCAGTTCAGCCTTTGTTTTTGCGTGCATATCCGGCAAAACACATGGCCACGGGTAGCATTCGCGCTCTTTTGTCTGGTTCGGATCTTTTTCCTGTGCTTCAAGGTAACGCTGATAGTCTTGCCAGTTGTCCCATTCCCAAATGTTGCGGACACACTGAGGATCATTCTCTGTCGGCGTGTCACAGCCGGGGCGGCAGAAAGTCGGTTTTCCGTTTGCATCCTTGAACGGAAACGGAGTTTTGATCGTGTTTTCATTGTAACGGAGATCGAGACATGCGACATCTTCATCTGAATCTGAATCAGCATCATTTTTTCCGGGATCTGAATCATGATCGGTATCTTGATCCGGCGACTCATCATAATCATCAATAAAATCAGAGTCTTCTTCTGAATCTGTATCGTCATCGGCAATAGTTTCGGAATTATCAGAATCTGTATCTGGAATAATGTCGGAATCAGTTGAAGATTGCGAGGAGGAGCAGGAAACGAGGAAAAACAATGCAATAAAAAGTATAATTATTGAATTTCTCTGCATTTTATCCCTTTTCCGCGATTATTCCGGCGAGAGCGATATCTTCAGGGTAAGTTATTTTGATGTTTGTCCTCTCTCCTTCGACGATGCGGATATCGGCAAGGCCGTATTTGAAGACGATTCCGCAGTCGTCAGTCGCCCCTGCGAAGCCTTCTTTTTTGGCGTTTGCATGGGCTTTTTTTATGACGCTTGCTCTGAATCCCTGAGGGGTCTGGACCTGCATCATTCTGCTTCGGTCGGTGGTCGCCGCCATTTTGCCGCAATCTGCTTCAATTATGGTGTCTGTCGCTTTGATCGCGGTGTGGACGGCATCTGATGAATCAAGTGCAGAAATACAGTCATCGATTATTCTCTGGCTTACGAAAGGTCTCGCCGCGTCATGAATAAGGACTTTTGCGTCGTCTTCAGCGATTTCCCCTACTCCGATCGATGAACTTTCAGCTCTGACTGCGCCTCCCGGAACGATTTTTGTCACTTTTTTGAAGCCTGAGTTCTTAACGATTTCAGTGATTTTTTCTATGCATGCAGGTTCAGAAACCACGATTATCTCATCGATCCCGCTGTTTTTTTCAAACGCTTCGATGCTGCGCCCGACTATGGTTTTCCCGGCAATTTCAATGAATTGTTTCGGGAAGCCGCAGTTCATCCGCTCCCCTTTTCCCGAAGCCAAAATCACGGCGTAAACTTTTCTACTCATCGTCTTTTTCCTCAAAATTTATGTTCTCGCGCGGATGTTTTTTATCGAATTCCCGGTGAATCGCCTCCTGCTCGACATGGGTGTAAATCTCAGTCGTGTTGATGCTCGAATGCCCCAAAAGCACTTGTACGCTGCGCAGATCGGCTCCTCCTTCAAGCAGATGTGTCGCGAATGTGTGGCGCAGTTTATGGGGCGAAATATCTTTGGTGATTCCTGCTAAAACAGCGAATTCCTTGAGCTTTTTCCAGATTCCCTGCCGGGTCAGCTTTCCGCCGCGGTTATTCAGAAAGACATATTCGTTGAAATCACCTTTTTTCATAAGCTGATAACGCATTCTGTCGATGTATTCGTGCAGATATCTCGCGGCATCGTCGCTGTAAGGCACAATGCGCTCCTTGCTTCCCTTTCCGAAAACGCGCAGAAGCTGTCTCTGGCGATAGATATTGCTTAGTTTCAGGTCAACCAGTTCAGAAACACGCAGCCCTGACGAATAGAACATTTCAAGAATCGTTCTGTCGCGGAATCCTGAAGGCGTCGTTGTGTCAACGACCGAAAAAAGACGCTGCAGTTCATCGTAAGTAAGGAAAACCGGGAGCGATTTTTTGAGTTTGACAGGCTCTAAAATTTCAAGCATTTCAGGGATAATGTAGTCATCTTCAAGCAAAAACTTGAGAAATCCGCGAAGGCTGGAGATCGAACGCGCCAGAGAACGGTCGCTGAAATCCCTGTCTTTTGAAAGATGTATTATGTATTCGCTGATGTTCACCGAATCGGCCTGAGTCAAACACATTCCGCGTGAATCCAGATATTCGAGAAAATCGGTAAGATCGCGCTCGTAGGCTTCGACACTGTTCAGCGCCAATCTTTTTTCAAGTTTGATGTGGTTCATATATCTTCTCAGAAGTTTGGAATCGCTTTTATTCATTTTAACCTAATAAAAAAGAAAATCATCAAGAATTTCAGCGGCTTTTTGATAAGAATCTGTATTTTTGTCGATATTTCCGCGGGTTATCTGCTTGAGAAACATTACTTTAAGTATTTCATCACACTCTTTATGGCGATAGATGAAAAGCATTATTTCGAGCATATCCTTGTCAGCCTCGGTTTCAGGTTTTATCGAAAAAATCGCTGCAACGAGCCCTTTTCTGAGAATTTTCACCGCTTCATCCTCGCTCAAATCCCCTTCGGTCACCGTTTTCAAGGCATAAGCGGCGTAACGTGCCCACTCCGGATCAGGCTTATCTTCATTTTCCGTACTTTTTTCAACAAGCCCGATGTAGTCAAGATCACCGCACTGCTCTATCATTCCTGCAAGTTTCAAAGAATGAGCTATCTCTTTTCTGCTTTCGTTGCTCAGATGCTTCATTCCTAAAACCCAGTCGGTTTTTTCGGCAATATAGCCGCACGCCTCTTCGTTTTTAACAAAATAAGAAGAAAAAGGTTCAATATTTTCAATAGTTTTCACAAAATCGATCCACTCGACGGCTGTTTTTACGTCTTTGAAATCAAGCCAGCTTCCGCCTGCGTTTTCTATCATTCCGAACTGACGCAAAAGAACATAGCGGTAAAGACCGGCATCTTTGTTCAAACCGTAGATTTTTTCGACAAAATTGTAGACAAAAGAACTTAAGACCTCTTTATCATCCTTGTTCATTGCAACAAAACGGTTGAAAAGTTCCTTGAAAAAAGGATCATTTTCAAGATTTACCCCGTTTTCAATATTTGAAAGAATGGTTTTAAACGACGACGCGAGAATGAAAAAAACTGTTTTCCGTGTAATTTTGTTTTCTCTGCCGAACCGTTTGTTTCTCATGTTTACCGCAGCAAAATTAAGAACAATTTCAGCGGTCATTTTTCCCGAAAGATCAGCAGCTGTCATCGGCTCGTTTGCAGCATCGTTTGAAATAAGCGAACGGATGTATTTCTCGTTTTCGCCTGAAATATCAGGGTCTTCGAAAGAAAAAGTGTCGCTTCCTGAAGCGTGTTCGTTTATGTCGTTTGCCGCCATCTGCAGCAGATTGAAAAACTCGTCGTAAGGATTCGGGAAAGATGACGGATAAGCGTTCAGATTCACCATCGTCATCATCAGCATCAGAGCAGGCATGAACTGTCTCGTTCTCAAATAGTAAACATAGCGCGAAGGCAGTTGTTCCTGCGAAAAACTGACAGAATTCAGATAGTTGAAAAGAGCGTCGCTGTCTTTATAGAACATATCGGTAAGAGTGTACGAAAAAGTATTTGCCGATTCAATAAGAAAAATTTCAGGAAATATGAGCGAAGGTTCGCAGAAAATTTCTTTTTCAAAAGCCGAAAGTGATGAAAAAACAAGTATCAGGGCTGCAAAAAGCAGGATTTTAATTTTTCTCATTTTTGATTTCTGCAAAAAGTTTTTTCTTAATAATATCAAACTCTTTTTTGTCTATCATGCCGCAATCCAGAAGGTTTACGGCGCGTTCTATCTTGGCTAAAAGCGGGTCCTGCCCTATCACGACTTTTATCTGGCTGTTGAGCATCGTGAAAAGAGCGAATTCTTTGGGCGACATATCCAGATCTTTAGCTTTTTTCACTATTTTTTCATACTGTTCATCGGTGCACGGGACACTAATCCTGTGTTTCATCGTTTACTTCCTCTTCGAGATCCTGAATCCAGCCGTCAAAACCGAATTTGTCAGCAAGTTCAGCTACTTGTTCGTATTCTTCCTTATGAAGCTGACGGTTCAGCTTCGGGTTTTCAAGCGCCTTGTAAGCCGGAAAATACTGGCTCATGAGGGCTATTTTGAAGTTAAGACCGCGCTTTTTATATTCATTCAAAACTTCCATTGTTTTCAGCGAGTTGTCAATATAGTTCGGCAGCACGAGGTGCCTTATTATAAGCCCTTTCTGAAGAATACCGAGATCGTTTTCCACCCACGGGATATTTTTTTCAAGGAGCATATCCAAACATTTGAGTACAACATCGGCATAATGTTTTATCGCGCAGAGTTCTTTCGCCGGTTCATTTGTTACATATTTCACATCAAAAAGAAAGATGTCGCTTATCTGCAGGATTATTTTAAAAAGCTCTTCCGTCTGTGCGCCGTTGCAGTTGTAAACTATCGGAACTTTGATTTCGCTTCTGATTTTTTTGAATGCACGGAGCACTTTTCCGAGATAGTGGTCGCTCGTGACGAGATTGATATTGTGCACTTTTTTTGCCAATAATTTGATTACATGAGCGGCGAACTCATCTATCGAATAAATTTTTCCGTTATTTTCCTGGCTAATAGGCCAGTTCTGGCAGAAGACACACTTTGCGCTGCAACCAGAAAAAAAGATGTTTCCGGCACCGTTCCAGCCGCTCACCGGAGGTTCTTCTCCGTCATGGACCGCATAACTCGCGACCTTGATTCCTTCTTCAACAGCTCCGCAGAACCGTGGATTTTTTCCTCCGCATTTTATCGGGCAGCATTTTCCTTCTTTAAACAATTCATCAGCTTTTTCAATAAGACTATCGAGTGTTTCTTCGGACATTTCAGTAAGCAAACTCATATCTCTCACCTATTCAAAAATATATTCAAGTTTCAAGTCAAACCCGATACCGCCGTAATTCGATTCGAGCATATCTTTGTTTTTCCAGCCTAAAATTCCTTCCAAAAGTTTTGTTCTGTACTTCAGTTCTACAATCTGGTCGGTCGTGTCGGAAGGATTCGATTCGACCATAAGAAACAGATTTCTGTAAATCTCTTTTTCCGCGATAAGTTTAAGCACGGTTTTTTCATCGTATTCCGAATATTTCGGCACAAGTTCAAATTTGGAAAGCCTGAAGTTTTTACGGACTTCCGTCGTTATTCCCATAATGTCGGTCGCTGCGGCGATAGCTAAATCGCCGGAAAATTCATCCCCGATATTTCCCCACAGCAGAAGCGAACGCAGCTGCTCCTGATCAAGCTGCGGCGTACTGTCAAAGGTTACATCCAGTTCTCCGTCTATCGGATAGCCTGTTGCTGTCATTGTGATTCTGAAATCTTTATTCGTATCCTGAATTTTCGTCGTGACATTGCGTGTCGACTCGAAATCGAGATAAGGGTTGATCCCGCTGCCGTCAAAGACGATGTTTCCTCTCGTAACGCTGAAATCGTTCTGTTTGTATTCAAGTTTTCCGTTTTTGAGAACGATGTTTCCGTCAATATCGGGTTTCTGCGTTGTTCCGCTCAGAACGAGGTCGAGAAAAATGTCCGACTGTATGAGATTTGTTCTGATTCTGATGTTATTCTTTCCCGTTATCTTCAGGTTTAAATCTATCGGATTGCTCTTGTCAAGCTGCGAACTCGCCTTCTTTTTGCCGAGTTTCGATATCATTTTCAGGAAATCACTGTCGAGGGAAAGCGGCTGATTGTAAATAATGTTCTTCAGTTCGATATCTCCGCTCAAAGAAAACTGGTCTTCCGAAAACGCAATAAAATCAAGGTCTGCCGAAACGGCAAAATCACCCACCGCCGTATATTTTCCTGTCAGGTTTACCGCCGAAATATTCAGCGATGCGCTTTCTATCGGGCTGAAACCTTTTCCCTGACCCGTCAGGCTGAGTTTTCCGTCTCCCGCACTTCCCGAAAGGTTTTCGAGAGTCCACTTGTTGTTTTCGACAAGCAGAATTCCGTTGAAGTTTTTGAGAACCACCCTCGGATCCGGCAGAATATACGAAAAATCGACAATATTCAGCCTGCCGCTGATGTTAGAATCTTTGTATGAAACATCGAAATAAAGTTTTCCGTCGAGGTTGTTCGCGCGATAAGTCTCAGTTATTCCCAAATTTCTCATAAAAAAGATACCGTTTGCGTGGATGTAGGGATCAAATTTGTCAAGATCAAGACTACCTTCAAGATAGAAATTGTTTGTCTCACCTTCGAAATATGCCTTGTCGCTGAATGAAAGCTGCGTAAAATCTCCTGCAATTTCAAATGGTTTTGTGTTATGCGTGAAAATTTCGCCTTTTTTTGCCCCGAGACTTTTGACATCAATATCGACTTTGTCTCCGCGTACTGCAGCATCAAGCGAAAGTTTGACGATAAGATCTTCATTCTTGTAGGCAAAGTTTCTTATTGACGCATCGGCTTTGAGTTTTTCCTTGTCAAAATCGGGCAGCTCCACCGAAAATTCGACATTTTTGCCGAATCCGCCGTTTACGGCAAACATTTTGTCTTCCGCAGTGTACTTCGCTTCGACGAAGAAATCTCCCGTTTTTACGCCGTAGACTTCAAGTTTGGGGATTTCAAGCCTGCCGCTCGCATCGGGCGAAGAAAGGATTCCGTTCAGTTTTACGTCCAAAGTCGGCTTTTCGAAGGTAACGTCTTCGTGAAAATCGAAATCTTCCGGATAAAAAGAGTCGAAATAAGCCGATATTTTGCTGTTGAGATCAGCTTTTGCGAGTTCGGCATCGACTTTTATCTTGTTTCTGCCGTAGACGATCTCCCCTTTACCGCCGAGATTTTCAGCATCCTTTTCAAACAGATCGACTTCGACCGAATCGGCGATTCTTATTCCGCCGTTCTCCCCTTTTTTCCTGAAATCTTTGATTTTAGCCTGCGCGCTCAGCTTTGAAAGACCGTTTTTGAAAAGACCTTCCGCCTGAAGCATCGCCGTGCCTGAAAAATCGTTCGTATCGACTCCGAAAAGCGCAGATGCGTCAGAGAGTCTGCCTTCAGCCTTGTTTATTTTGAAGTAAACAGGAAAGTCGTCGTCGTTGAAGTCGATCGTGACTATCGAATCTTTCGAAGCGAGGCTTTTCTGCCTGATTTCATTTATAACAATGTCGAAAACGAAATCCTTGAGGTTGATATCGATGTCGCACATATCGGAATTGAAACCCGCCATGTGGCACGATTTGCCTTTGAAGTTGCTCGTAATGAGCGGATTCGTGTAAAAACTCGTGACGAGAACTTCGATCGGTCCTTTGCCTCTGACATTGAAACCGGCGATCTGCTTTATATCTCTGCCGAGATCGATGTAAGACCCTTTGACTATCGGGATGTGGAACTTCATCGTATCGGCAAAACCGTAGTAAGAACCTTTAAGGATGACATGCGACGACTCGTCTATTGTTCTTGCGACGGCGTCTTTGAGGTCGACTCCGTCCGCTCCTATCGCCAGATGTCCGTTGACATAGACATCGCGCGGCAAATCAAGAAGCTCTTTGTTCATAACATCGAATTCGGTGACGACAAGGTTCGCTTCCATGTCCTCGGCGCGCAGTTTGTCTACATCAAAACGGTATGAAACCGTTCCGGAAGCGATCATGTTGACAAGACCGGTCTGCGTCATCCTGCGGAGACAGTTGTCGAAGTCGAAGTCGTAAAGTCTGACAAAACCTTTGACATTTCGTTCCGCATACGGAAATTCGCCGTCAAGCGAAATGTTGACTTTGTTTTTGTGAAAGAAATTGAGCCTTTCAATAAAGGTTTTCGTAGGGGTCATCTTTATTTTTCCGTGAATATCCCAAGGCTGGAAACCTTCGATGTTAAGATTCGAAATCGAGATCAGCAGATCTGTTTCCGGAAGCGCGTTCAAAATGTCGAGATTGAGTTTTCCGGCATTCTGCGGTTCCGGCGGCAACCCTTTGTAAGTTTTGCTTTTCATAAGTCTAGGAATATATGTCGCCATATTTTCCATAGAAAAATCAAGGTAAAAGTCTCCCTTCAAATTTATGTCGAACAGTTCTCCAAGTCCATTCAGTTTTACTGCAAGAGTTCCGCCGAATAGATCCTGATTGTCCTGAGGCTGTTCAGCATTTATAGAAAGGATATCCGAATTGATTTCAAGATAGTTGAGGGCGTAATTTCTGTCTTCGGCGGTAAAAGAAAATGCCATGGCGAGCGAAATATCCTTTTTCATTACCGAATTCGAAGCAATAAACATATCGGGCATATCGAGTCTGTAAAGTTCGTTTCCTGCAAGAGAGACTTTCTTCGTGCTGAAAACGACCTTTTCACCTTCTCTCATTTCAAAATCGAGATTTTTGATATTTATTTCTTCGAGAGGAAAAAACGGGATCTTGCTCGGAAGCTCGAAATTTTCAGTATTTTCAATGTTTTTAGCATTTTTAGTATTTTCAGCAGCTTTTCCGTTTTCTGCAAATAGTTTTGTGTCGAGAAATATTTTCGTATCAATCATCTCGAAGGATTTCACCGTGACATGGTTTTTGAAAAGTCCTGAAAACTTCTTGCCTATGCTGAAAGAGAGATTTCCGCTTTTCATACTCAGCGAATCCTGATATGAAAAGACGAAATCTTTCACGCTAAAAGTACCGTCAAGAGCCAGATGCGGCGACTCGAAGTCATAAACAATCCCGAACTGCTTATACAAAATAAAGGAAGAAAGCGGATAAAAAGTAAACCTTATTAAAAATATAAAACCTATAAAAAGAAAAAAAAGTGATGAGAGAATTTTTTTTATCATCACGGCACCATCTTAAAAAATGGAGCGGGCGACGGGACTCGGACCCGCGACATCCGGCTTGGGAAGCCGACACTCTACCAACTGAGTTACGCCCGCAAAAGCCGCAGAACTATACAAGAGCACCAATCAAAGTCAAGAAATTCATTGTTTTGAGATTCAATCCGCCAGATTTTGATAAAGTCTTCTTTTTATCTTTTTTGTCGAAGTTTTTTCAAATTCCTGCGGATGGATTCTTATGTCAGCTATCTTTGCAAAAGAAGCGGAAGATTCGTTGAGCTTGATACGGTTTTCCTGCATTATTTCGTTAAGCTTTTGTTCATCAATGTTATCCTTCGCAGCTTTGGCCATATCAGGATAGACAAAGGCTGAAAGTTTATGGTCCTTGGTTTCTACAACCAAAGATTCGATGACATACGGCATCGAATTCAGTCTTGCCTCAATCTCCTCAGGGTAAATATTTTGTCCGGAAGCCGAGAGAATCATGCTTTTTATGCGACCTTTTATGGAAAGGAATCCGTTTTTATCAACAAAACCGAGATCACCTGTATGGAACCAGCCGTCGCTGTCGAAAGATTCGGCCGTTTCCTTTTCCATTTTGTAGTAACCGGTAAAAACATTCTCGCCTTTAACGCAGATTTCCCCTACTCCGTTCTCGTCAGGAGAATCAATTTTCAACTCAAGAGCGTCTATTACCTTTCCACAGCTGCCGACCGGACGACCGTCAAAATAATGCGAATACGCTATAAGCGGTGCACATTCCGTCATTCCGTAACCAACCGTGAATCGAACACCGCATTTTTGGAAGAACTCTTCTATCTGAGGATTGAAAGCAGCGCCGCCGATAAGAAGTTCAAAGTGGTTGTTTCCGAAAGCGTTGTTTATCTTTTCGCCGATTTTGGAGTAAATCACTCTGTTTATCAAAGGAATTTTAATCAAAGTCCCGAGAATCGAGCCTTCAAGAAGTGGAACGATTTTAGAGAGATATATCTTTTCCAGAATCAGCGGAACAGTGACAACAATGACTGGATTTATCTCTTCAAAAGCCCGCAGAATTACTTTCGGAGTCGGAATTTTTCCCAAAAAATAGATGTGAGCACCGCGTGCAAACTGTGAAAGAAAATCGTAAGCACAGCCGAAGCAGTGCGCAAGCGGCAGAAATGCCAAAACATTTCCAGGCTCATCTTTCATAAGGTGGTCAACAAAAAATTTCACATTTACCATGAGTGCGTTGTGAGTCAGCATAACACCTTTGGAAAAGCCGGTCGTGCCAGAAGTATAGACAATAGAAGCCTGAGTGTCATTTGATACAGGCTCAAGATGAAAATTTTCCTTAACAAGTTTGCTGTACTCATCTTCTTCAGCCGACGGAACCCTCTTAGACTCATCTCTGACAAAGAAAAAACTGAAATTCTCAAGCGAAACAACCGCATCGACTTTTTCAAGAGTAAGACCTTCTACCCTTTCGAAGACCGAATCTGCAGCAAAAAACAGTCTGGAATCGGAATGGTTGACAATGTGAACAATTTCTTCAGGCGAGAAATCGACAAGAATAGGAACAATAACCGCCCCGTAAGAGACTGTCGCAAGATAAGTTATTGCCCAGTTCGACGAATTTCTGCCGCACAGAGCGATCTTGTCACCCTTTTTTATATCAAATTTCTTAAAAAGCTCGTGCGTTCTGACTATGCTGGCCGCAACATCCGAGTATGAACAGGAATCCCCGCCGTAATCACTGAAACAGGGGTTGTCCCAATTTTTAACAATTGATTTTTCAATGGTCTCGACAAGGTTTTCTTTTATCATTTTTCCTCTCAGTGGGGGGTAAAACTATCTGTCGCTCAGGAAACTGATACTCTGAACATTGTACTGAGAGCTGTTCTGACGAAGTTTCTGCAATGCCCTCATTTCAACCTGACGGATTCTTTCTCTTGTAAGGTTCATGATTGTTCCGACTTCTTCAAGGGTTACACCGCCCTTGTCAGCAACATCAAGAGCGCATGTCTCGCGGAGTTCCCATACTTCCTTCCCTGGGAAATTGAATTTGATTGACTTTGTTTCCGGATTTACATCAAGAAAAAGATGATACTTGCACGAAACAAAAAGGCACGGTCTTTTCAACTTGAGACACTCAGAACGGTTTTTCGGCTTCTGATACGACGTGATGTCAATCAGATCCCAGTAAATCGAACCTTCTTCGAGTTTTCCCTTCTGTTCCGTGATAACCTCGGTATAAGGTTTCTCCTTTTTTTTGGTTTTTTCTTTCGGTGCCATAATTTCACTCCGAAAAAAGTTGGTAATGTTGTAATATTGTCAAACGGTTATTTTTCATCATATCGTTCACAAAAAAACAAAAACGGCGCTGAATAATAGAGCACAAAAGAAACATGTCAACACTTTTTAAACCAACAAGCTAATTTCATTAAACATTTTTGCTGTAAAAAATCTTAAAAAAGCGAAAGATACTCTTTTCTGATTATTGTTTCGTCCCTTCCCGGCCCGACTGAAATTATAGAAATAGGAACACCTAATTTTTCTTCAATGAAAGAAATATAATCTTTGGCTTCCTGCGGCAGTTCGTTGTAATTTCTGATTTTTGCGATGTCGCATTTCCAGCCTTTTAATTCAACGTATTCAGGTTCGATTTTTTCGCAGAGCGCTATCGAAGCGGGGAAAGATTTAATTTTTCGTCCCTCGGCATTATATCCCACAGCGACTTTTATCTTGTCAAAGTCGTTAAGAACATCGAGTTTGGTGAGTGCAATCGAGGTAATTCCACTCATTTCGAAGACATATTTTAGTGCAACAAGATCAAGCCAGCCGCATCTTCTCGGACGTCCGGTAGTCGTGCCGAATTCGTAGCCTGTCTGTCTCAGTTTTTCACCGTCGTCCCCGTGGTCTTCAGTTGGGAAAGGACCTGCTCCAACTCGAGTGGTGTAAGCCTTTACAAGCCCGATATTGTCTGCTACTTTGTTGCCTGGAAGTCCACAGCCAAGTGCAAAATAACCCGAAAGTGTGTTGGAAGAAGTTACAAAAGGATATGTTCCGTGGTCAATGTCGAGCATTGCACCCTGTGCACCTTCCATGAGAACTTTTTTACCTTTCGCAAACTGCGCGAAGCTGAAATCGGTCGGAGCGATGTAGGGAGCTAGAACCTTTCCGAATTCGAAGTATCTCTCAGTAAGTTTTTCAGCATCAAAAGGCTCAACACCATAAAGATTGACGAACATCGCATTTTTTTCCTTAAGAGCGGCTTTGATTTTTCTGCTCAGAAGTTCTTTATCAAGAAGATCTTCGGCACGGATTCCGATTCTGGAGACTTTATCTTCGTACGCAGGTCCTATTCCACGGCCTGTCGTCCCGATTTTATTATCTTTTTTGGCAGCTTCGCGACATTTGTCGAGAGCTTTGTGATAATCCATGATTATTGAAGTTTTCGGTGAAATCATCAGTTTTTCAGGAGTTACCGAAACACCTTTTTCCCTAAGTTTTGCCGATTCAGCAGCAAACTGTTCCGGATCGAAAACGACTCCGTTGCCAACAAAACTGACGATGTTGTCGCGCAAAATACCCGAAGGAATCGCGTGCAGATCATATTTTATGCCGTTTGCAACAATTGTGTGTCCGGCATTGTTGCCGCCCTGATAACGGCAGACAATATCAACCTGCTCGGTAAGAAGATCAACGACTTTTCCCTTTCCTTCATCTCCCCACTGAGAACCTGTAACGATGTGAATTGTCATTTTCAGACTCCTAAAAATCAATAACGTAAAATTTTATTGATAAGCGTTTTATAAACAAGTTTTTCGGCTTCATTTATTTACAATCGAAAGCGCGGCAATAACGGATTTTACAACCAGAGCTTTAATCCTCAGGATTATGTTTGTAAGAGCCCCGATGTCGCCAGACAAACCCATTAAAGCAAAAATTATATAATTCGTCCCTTCGATAACACCTACTTTCATAGGAATAAAAGCTGTTATGTAGTTACCTAAATTTATTGCACAATATGTTAATGTAAGAACCGGGACCGCATAGTTATCACCGACAAAATAGTTACACAGAAGAAAAGTCACAAGCGAGACATACCTTGCGAAGAACTGAATTCCGAAAACAGTGTGATAGTCTTTGGGACGTTCTTTTTTGAACTTATTCAAATCCTTATCCATCTGTTCGGCTTTTTTCAGAATTTCATCAGCATTCTTTTTGCCGAAATATTTCAACACCTTAGCTACTTTGGCGAAGACATTCAATTTTAGAAGAATCATCATGCCGAAATAAGGGAGAAAGCCCAGAACAGAGCATCCAAGGATCAGCCAGAATTTATTGAGCTGGTAGTAATCATCAGGAATTATCAAGTAAAAAATCAGTGAAATCAATACCATAGAAAACAAGGCCGTTGATTTTGCGATTTTAAACACATAATTCCAGAGAACGACACCTTTTATCGAATTTTCATAACCTGCGACATTGTTAAGAAGACCGATTTTAACCAGTTCGCCGACTTCCCACGGAACCAGATCGTTTACAAGACTGCCGAAACAGTTGGATGCCATGACATTTATAAAGTTTTTCCGTTGCGGAAGAGCAAAGCAGACAGCCAGAGAGTCGGAAGCGTGCTCGACGAATCCGATAAGCAGAAGAACCAAAGCCCCTTTCCAGCCGACACTCAGGAATGTTTCTTTTACTTTATCGAAACCGATATACCTTAACAGAAAGAAAAGCATCACCCAGGATGCTATGAACATCACTATGCGTAAGATTTTCTTGTAATTGATTTTATTGGACATTTTTCAGATTAAATTTCCACATACCTGTGATTATTAAACTCTTCAATTACACCGATTGTTTTTTCGGAAATCTCGTCTTCGACATAGAGATTCTTCATTTTGCTTTCAACAGCTCTCGCGAAAGCGACTATTTCATAACGGATTCCCTCACCGTCAAGCTGATAAAAATACCTTTTGTTTTCACTCTGATCTTCAAATCTGACTTCAAAATAATCGGTTTTCCACCAGGGAGCCGGAACATATATATATCCTTTTGTCCCGGTAACTATCAGCTCTCCTTCGGCTTTGGCGGCTTTGGCGACTTTTGCCGATGCAACAGCCTTGTCAAAAACGAAATCTATCTTCGTAAAACCGTCGTAGTTCAGCTCTTTGTTTATGATTTTTGTAGTTATCCTGCAGCTTTTGTACTGCGTGCCAAGCAACTGGAATATCGGCAGCACCGCCGTAGGTCCCCATTCGCAAATACTGTTCTGCTTCGAGGCAAGATCTGCATTTGCCTCGCCTGCCCCGCCGTGAAGACTTGTGCAGACAGAGTCTACCGAAACTATATCCCCTATCCTTCCGCTCTTTGCGACAACCAGCAGACGCGAATAGGCTGTTGAATAAGCCGTTTTTATAGCGTCCGCAAGGATAAGGCCCTTTTCATGCGAAAGTGCCATCAATTCTTTGTATTCTTCGACACTTAGAGCTATCGGAGATTCACAGAGAACATGTTTTCCTGCATTAAGTGCTTTTTTTATGACATTGTAATGGGTATTCGGATGCGACGCTACATAAACAGCATCCACATCTTTGAAATCAGGACCGCAGTCCCTGCTCTCCACGCCGTTCACGAACTTTGTCTCGCGAATGAATTTGTCGCAGATGTTCCCTTCGCCGATTATTCCGATGACAAGTTTGCGTTTTTCAGCCCTGATTTCGGAACTTGAAACCCCTTCTGTCCTCGGCAGATAAACAACTTTGCAGAACTCGTTCAGATAATCGAATTTGCCGACCCAGTCCGATCCGACAGTGAAAATATCGACTCCCAAACGGCGGATATCGTCTATTTTCTGTCCTTCGTACTCTTCGACGATTATTTCGTCGGCAAGCCCTGTGGCTTTTACGGCTGCGATACGCTCCATCAGCGACTGCTGATTGTTGATTTTACCGCGAGTTTTGTCGTAATCGTCGCTTGTAACGCCGACTATCAGATAATCTCCAAGCGCCTTTGCACGTTCCAAAAGTCTTATATGGCCAAAGTGAAGAAGATCGTAAGTACCGTAAGTTATTACCTTTATCATCTTTACAACCTACTTGTCCAGTTCAAGCAGAGCCTCAACGAACTTCTGCATATATACTTTTTCGCCAATCGAGACACGCAGGCAGTTTCCTAATTTTCCGACATTCGGATAAACTTTTATAAGAATTTTTTTCTCTTCTTTCATTCTATCCACAATCGCCGCAGCATCAGTTTTAGGCTTTATAAAAATAAAGTTCCCCGCTTCACCGACATGCGGATAACCGTTTCTGTCAAGCCAGTCTATAAGGAAATTCCTTCCTTCCGTGAATTTCGCGATAAGTTCGTCCAGCATACCCGGAGTTTCGAGAACAGCCTCGGCAATTCTCATCGCAAAAGCGTTCGTGTTGTGCGGAGTGCAGAGTTTCTGAACCATTCTGACACCTTCCGCCCATCCTACGACATAGCCTAGACGGCATCCGGCCATAGAAAAAAGCTTGGAAAACGTGCGTGTTATGAAGATATGTTCCCCGTTAAGTGCGTATTTTATAAAAGTTTTCGGATAAAAATAGTGATAAGCCTCGTCAACAAGCACCGTTATCTCTTTTTCTTTCGCGACTTTCAGAATTTTTTCAAATTCAGCATCGGTATAGACGTTTCCCATCGGGTTGTTCGGGTTCAAAAGTATGAGAAGCTGTGTATCTTCGCTCATTTCGGCGATTATGTTGTCAACATCCATCGTCAGATCTTCGTTGTAAGGAACTTTCACGAAATTCCTGCCGTACATTTCGGAATAGACCTGAAACATAAAATATGAAGGAACAACACCGACAATTCTGCCGTTTTCGCTTGTAAACGCCTGAATTATATAGCGGATTCCCTCAGCCGAACCGTTTACAAGACAGAGATGCGAAATGTCGGTTCCCAGATGTTTTGCCAGAACTTCGGAAAAATGCTTCGTTTCCGGATACTGCGAAACAAGTTGGGGAGTAACGCCGTCGAGCACTTTTTTAATAAAATTTTCAGGCAGACCGCCGGGATTTTCGTTAAGATCAAGACGAAGGAAGTCCTTTCTTTCGTTCTGATCAAAAATTCTGTGTAAATTCGCAACCTTGGAATTTAAAAAATACATAAAGCTCTCCTTTTACCCGCACAAAAAACCGGATATATTACAGTTTTATCAGTTGTTGTCAATTTGAAGAAAACGCCTTTATCAACTCTGCGACATCACTCTCTTTCGTTGCCCAGCTCGTACAGATTCGGACTGCGGTCAGCTTTTCATCAACCTTTTCCCAGAACGCGAAAGAGAACTTTTTTGACAGTTTTTCATAAATTTCATCTGGAAAAACCGGAAAAATCTGGTTTGTAGGCGAATCGAACAAAAACTCTACACCATTGTTTTTTAAGGCATTTCTTATTTCTGCCGCCATTTTCACCGCATGTTCGGCAAGGCTGAAATAAAGATTGTCAGAAAAAAGTGTCATAAACTGGATTCCGAGCAGCCGCCCTTTTGCCAGCATTCCGCCGCGCTGTTTTATTATGTTGCGGAAATCTTTCTTGAAAGCGTTGTTTGTTATCACTACAGCTTCGCCGAAAAGCGCACCGTTTTTTGTTCCGCCGATATAAAAAACATCAGAGAGTGCTGCAATATCAGGTAGAGTAAGATCGTTTCCGACTGCCTTAATCCCGTAACCAAGACGTGCTCCGTCGATAAAAAGCGGAAGTTTGTATTTGAGGCACACTTTGCGAAGTTCAGAAAGTTCGCGTTTGGAATAAACTGTGCCGTTTTCTGTCGGGAACGAAATGTAAACCATTCCTGGTTGCACGATATGCTCATAATTACAGTCATTTACACATGATTTTACATATTTTTCAACTTGCTCTGCAGTCAGCTTCCCATCACTGGAAGGAAGAGCTAAAACCTTGTGGCCTGTTGATTCGATTGCGCCTGTTTCGTGCACATTCACATGCCCTGTTACAGCGGCGACAACCCCATGATGCGGACGAAGTATCGCAGAAATGACAGTCGTGTTCGTCTGCGTTCCGCCGACAAGAAAATGGACATCAGGCACATTTTTGCCCCGTTTTCCGGCAAATCCGCACACCGAAAGAATGAGTTTTTTTGCTTTTTCGCAGTATTTGTCACAGCCGTAGCCCTCAGTCTGCTCGAAATTGGTTTTTTCAAGCATTTTCAGAATATTCGGATGACACCCTTCAAGGTAGTCACAGTCAAATTTTATCATTTTTTCACCTCACAAAAAGCTGTGAATAGTATATTTTCGGAAATGCTTGTCAATTTCACCTTTTCGTATTAAATTCCAGCAGTTTTTGATTTTTAGGGAATTTCCAATGTTTATTCCGACAACAAAAGAAGAGCTTGATCGTCTCGGCTGGGATAAGTGTGACATAATTTTTGTTAGCGGAGACGCCTACATCGACACCTATTTCGACGGTTGCGCGATTTTAGGCAAGTACTTGATAAAACACGGCTTCCGCGTCGGAATCATTGCCCAGCCTGACATAAATTCACCGGCAGACATCAGCCGGCTCGGTGTTCCGGAACTTTTCTGGGGCGTGAGCGGCGGCGCGATGGACAGCATGGTCGCGAATTACACTTCTGCCGGGCTTCCGCGAAAAGAGGACGACCTCACTCCCGGCGGGATCAACAACAAGCGCCCCGACAGAGCGGTTATCAAGTATGTAAATCTCATCCAGCGGACTTTTACCGAAAAGAAACCGATAACGATAGGCGGGATCGAGGCAAGTCTCCGCCGTTTCGCCCACTACGATTCGCATACAGACAAAATCAGAGGCTCCATCCTTGCCGATTCAAAAGCCGATATCCTCGTTTTCGGGATGGGTGAAAAAGCCAACCTGGAACTTGCGAACGCAATAAAAAACGGTGAAAATATTGAAGAAATCCGCGGCATTTGCTACATGGCGAAAGATGCTCCGGCAGATTTTGTGAAACTTCCCGATTTTGAGGAATGCGCCGCTTCAAAAGACAAATTTCTCGAAATGTCGAAACTCTTTTTCAATTCGTGCAAACTCAAAAAAGGGATCGTCCAGAAACAGGCAGGAAGATTCGTCGTGCAGAATCCGCCTGCTCAGCCGCTCACAAGTGCCGAGCTTGACGAGATCCATGAACTCGATTTTGAAAGAGCGGTCCACCCCTACTACGCCGCAATGGGAGAAGTGAGGGCTCTCGACACGATAAAAAGCTCGGTCCTGACTCACCGCGGATGCTTCGGAGCGTGCTCATTCTGCTCGATCACAGCCCATCAGGGTGCCGACATAATTTCAAGAAGCGAGGAATCGATAATCCGCGAAATCACGAAAATGGCTTCAAAACCTGGATTCAACGGAATAATCGGCGACCTCGGTGGTCCCACGGCGAACATGTACGGAATGGATTTTGTCAAAGGTGAAAACGGTCACTGCGCTCTCAGAGAATGCCTTTTCCCGAAAGTCTGCGACAAACTGCCGGTTGACCACTCGCGCCAGATCGCGCTTCTTAAAAAAGTAAGAAAAATCAAGAATATCAAGCACATATTTATTTCTTCAGGGATCCGCTACGACCTTATTTTAGCCGACAAAGTCCACGGTCAGGAATATCTTAACGAAATTCTTACGCACCACATTTCGGGACAGATGAAGGTAGCGCCCGAACACATAATCAAAGATGTCACCGACCTCATGAACAAACCCGACGGCCGCAACCTGAAAGAGTTCAAGGAGCTTTTCGACATAACTGTGCGAAAGCTGAAAAGCCAGCTGTTCCTCACCTACTACTTCATCGCGGCTTTTCCCGGCTGCACCGAGCGGCATCAGATCGAAGCGAAAAAATTCATCTCAAGCGTTCTGAAAACCAACCCGAAACAAGTCCAGATTTTCACTCCGACCCCGTCAACAGAAGCCACCGCGCTTTACTGGACGGAAAAGAATTTCGACGGAAAAAAGATTTTTGTCGAAAAGAATTTCAAAGGAAGAAAACGTCAGAAAGAAATCATCACTGAAAGGAAAAAATTGTCGTGACGACGTTACGCCGCGACGACGTGACGAAGACAACGTGACGACGAAACGACGTGACGACGTGACGAAGAAACCGTGACGATGAAACGACGTTACGACGCAACGACTAAATGATAATTCTTCTTGCCGCAGCGAAGCACGAGCATCGAGCCGTGAAGAAGATCTGATTTTTTGAGCATCATGTCTGCGTTGTCTGCCTTTTCGTTGTTGATGTAGCAGCCGCCCTGCGCGATCATAGCTCTAGCCTTTCCTTTCGAAGGCTGCATCTTGGTGAGAACAAGCAGATCGGTGATATTTACACCGTTTTCGAAGTCGCTTGCCGAAACGGTCGTCGTCGGAACGTCCTTAAAAATGCTGCGGAGGTCTTTTTCGCTGAGTCCGTGGAGATCGCCGCCAAAAAGTGCGGCACTTGCCGCCTGTGCACTTTTGAGCCCCTCTTCGCCGTGCATAATACGCGTCGCTTCGGTCGCAAGAAGGATCTGGGCTTTTCTCAAATGCGGTTCCTTTTTGTGCTCCTCAACGACTTTCTCGATTTCCTCCACATCCAAAAATGTGAATATTTTCAACATCTTTTCGACATCTTCGTCGGTTACGTTGATCCAGTACTGGTAGTATTGGTAAGGCGAAGTCTTTTCGGCATCAAGCCATACCGCGTTGCCTGCGCTTTTGCCGAATTTTTCGCCGGTTGAAGTCGTCATAAGCGGGAAAGTCATTCCGAAAGCCTTGCCTGCGTCATCAGGATTCATTCTTCTGATGAGCTCAAGTCCAGCCGTTATATTGCCCCACTGGTCGTTTCCGCCGAATTGCACTGAGCAGCCTTTTTCCTTGAAAAGATGAAGAAAATCATGAGCCTGAAGAGTCATATAGCTGAATTCGGTGAAGGAGATTCCGTTTTCCGAAGCGATCCTCGTCTTTACCGAATCTTTCGTCAGCATGTAGTTGACCGTGAAGAATTTGCCGACTTCGCGAAGCCAGTCAAGGATCGACATATTCGCCGTCCAGTCGTAGTTGTTGACGATTTCAGCGGGATTTTCGCCGTCGAATTTAAGAACGGTCCCCATCTGCTTTTTTATAGCTTCAACGTTTTCCCTAACCTTTTCAATTGTTTGCAGGTTTCTTTCAGTCGATCTTCCGCTCGGATCGCCTATCATGCCAGTCGCGCCGCCGACAAGGGCAAGAACTTTATTCCCGCATCTCTGAAAATGAGCCAAACCCATGATCGGAACAAGGTTTCCGATATGAAGGCTGTTTGCCGTCGGGTCGAAACCGCAATAGACCGTGACTTTGTTATTTTTCAAGTGTTCAATAATACCTTCGTCAGTGACCTGCGCGATAAAACCGCGTCTTTTAAGTTCGTCAAAAACAGACATTTCTTCCTCCAAAAATCAAAAAACGGGGAATATTACTTATGAATGGCAAAAAAGCAAAAACGACATCATAAAATAAAATTCAAGAATCCATTTTAACGCGTATAATCAGCTGCTTTTTGGGTTTTATTTCAAAGGTGAGACTTGAAAAAACACCGTTTTCTCATAATCGCAATCGTGCTTTCGATATTGCTTCATGTTTTGATTTTCATTTTTGCGCCTGAATTAAAAAGTGAAATAAATTCAAATGATTATCTGAAGAAAATAACAAAAATTTCGATCTTTCGTGACGAAAACAATAGCGCGCCGGAAGATCGAAATATCGAAATTCCGAAATCTCGAAATATCGATAAGAAACGCAGCGCGCAAAAGCGAAATAACGAAATATCGAAACATCGAAATATCGATAAAAAAAACAGCGCGCCAGAGAATCGAAATGTCGAAATATCGGAATCTCGAAATATCGATGAGACAACCGGCGCGCCAGAGAATCGAAATGTCGAAATATCGGAATCTCGAAATATCGATGAGACAACCGGCGCGCCAGAGAATCGAAATCCCGAAATATCGGAATCTCGAAATATCGATGAGACAACCGGCGCACCAGATCGAAATGTCGAAATATCGGAATCTCGAAATATCGACGAGAAAAACGGCGCCGGAAATCGAAATGTCGAAATATCGAAATCTCGAAATATCGACAACAACAACGGCGCACCTAAAACCGCTGGAGAGCTCGCCGTTATCCCGAAGGCACTCAATCCTAAAACTCCGGATTATCCTGAAGTTCTTGAAGAAGAAGGCGTTGAAGGAACAGTCACACTCGAGCTTCTGATTTCAAAAGAGGGGAAAGTGCTTAAAGCCAAAGTTATAAAAAGCGACCATGAGCTTTTTTCGGAATCGGCACTCAAAGCGGTAAAAAAATACAAATTCTCGCCTGGAAAACTTGCTGACGGCTCTGCGGCCCTCTCTCTCATAGAATTTGTCGTAAAATTTGAAATTTCGCTCTAAAACAATATAAATGCGGCTTGTTTTTTCGCTTTTTTGATTTTTTGGAGGAATTATGACTAAAACGAAAGACGAACTCAAGGATTCGATATTTTTCACCGATACTCTAGACGAAAAATCGTCGCTTTTCGAGCGCGATCTTCTTGAAACGCTTGAATACAACCAGGTAAAGGACAAAACGACGGTCAAGGCGAGAGACGTTTACATCGCCCTCGCCACGACGATCAGGCACAAACTCATCCGCAACTGGCTCAGGACCCAGCACGAATACCGCCGCAACAAGGCAAAAAGAGTTTACTACCTTTCGATGGAATTCCTCATGGGACGCCTCATGGGAAACACCCTCATCAACCTCGACTGCCACGACGAAGTTTCGCGTCTTGCCGAAAAACTGGGCTACAACATGGAAGAACTCCGCGACATGGAACCCGACATGGGTCTCGGCAACGGCGGTCTGGGAAGGCTTGCGGCGTGTTTCCTCGATTCGATGGCGACTCTGGGGCTTCCCGCTTACGGCTACGGCATCAGATATGAATACGGCATTTTCCGTCAGGGCATCGAAAACGGATACCAGGTCGAAGTTCCCGACAACTGGCTCAAATACACCTGCCCGTGGGAAATCTGCCGCCCCGACCTTGAATACAGAGTCCGTTTCGGCGGCAAAGTCGTCTCATACCGCGACGACAACGGTGAAGAGAGATACAAACTCGTCGATACCGAGGACGTTCTGGCACAGGCTTACGACGTTCCGGTTCCGGGCTACAAAACTCCGACCGTCAACAACCTCCGTCTGTGGCAGGCGAAAAGCACGAACGAATTTGACTTCCACTACTTCAACAGCGGCGACTACATGGCGGCTGTAAACGACAAAAACCGCAGTGAAAACATCTCGAAAGTCCTCTACCCCAACGACAACATGCATCAGGGCAAAGTCCTGCGTCTCAAACAGCAGTATTTCTTCGTCTCCGCTACGCTTCAGGACATCATCCGCCACTACAAAAAGAACTACGGAACCGAAAAATTCGACGATTTCCCGTCAAAAGTCGCGATCCAGCTCAACGACACACATCCGAGCATCGCGATCCCGGAACTCATGAGGATTCTCATCGACGAAGAAAAACTCGGCTGGAACGAGGCTTGGGAAATAACGCGCAACACTTTCGCCTACACGAACCACACGGTCCTTCCCGAAGCGGTCGAAAAGTGGGATGTCGAAATCATGGGTCCGCTCCTTCCGAGACAGCTTCAGATAATCTACGAAATCAACCGCAGATTCATAAACGAGGCGCGCGATTTCCGCAATTTCGATGTAAAACGCATCAAAGATGTCTCTATCTTCGAGGAATCGGGCTGCAAATTCGTCAGAATGGCTAACCTCGCGATAATCGGAAGCCACAAGGTGAACGGCGTCAGCGCGCTCCACACAAAAATCCTGAAAGAAAGCATGTTCAAGGATTTCGACGAGCTTTATCCCGGCAAAATCGTCAATAAAACCAACGGCATAACACCGAGAAGATGGCTTGAAAAATCGAACATTCCCCTTTCCGACCTCATCACTTCGAAAATCGGAAACGGCTGGGTCGCTAACCTTGACGAACTCAGAAAACTCGAACAGTTCGCAGACGATAAAGAATTTCAGGCTGCATGGGCTGACGCGAAGGCGCAGGCTAAAGAAAAGCTGAAAGTTTACGCTCACGACAAACTCGGCTTCGATCTCAACACAAGCATGATGTTCGACGTCCAGGTAAAAAGAATGCACGAATACAAGAGACAGCTTCTCAACGTCCTCCACACGATCACGCTTTACAACAGGATAAAGAGCAATCCGAACGGCAACTTCGTCCCGAGAACAAAGATCTTCGGCGGCAAGGCAGCTCCCGGCTACTACATTTCAAAAATGATAATAAAACTAATAAATTCAGTGGCTTCCGTGGTCAATAACGATCCCGGTGTCAACAAGTATCTCAACGTTTTCTTCTTCCCCAACTACTCAGTTTCGATGGCTGAAAAAGTCATTCCGGCAAGCGACCTTTCTGAGCAGATCTCGACCGCCGGATTCGAGGCGAGCGGCACCGGGAACATGAAATTCATGCTCAACGGCGCGATGACGATCGGAACTCTCGACGGCGCGAACGTCGAAATGCTGGAAGAAGTCGGTGCAAACAACATCTTCATTTTCGGCCTCAAGGCTAACGAAGTCAGCGAAATGAAGGTAACAGGCTACAATCCGCGTAATTACTACGATTCCGATCCAGAGCTCAGACAGGTTCTCGACATGATCAAAAACGATCACTTCAATTCGGAGCCAGGAATATTTTCAAGGCTTTACGACGATTTGGTAAACTACGGCGACAACTACATGCTCCTCGCAGATTACCGTTCGTATGTCGATATGCAGGACAAAGTCGAAAAAGTTTATCTCGACAAAACGGCGTGGACAAAAATGTCGATCCTCAATACCGCGAGAAGCGGCAAATTCTCGTCAGACAGAACGATCCGCGAATATGCCGAAGATATCTGGGATATCAAACCTGTAAAATTCGAAATCGACTAATACTATCTGAAAATACTGTCGCCTACGAACTCGCGAAGAATTGAGTTTAAGGGAAGTGTCGAATCATCTATTTCTTCAAAGAAAGAGAGGAATTTGAGAAGCCTTTTCGCTTCGCGGTATTCAGGAATGTCGGCCGGGACCTGACGAAGAAGAGGTTCTGCATATTTTTTTAGGATGCAGAACTCGCAGACGAATGTAGAATTAAACATCGCATCAGCGTTTTCCTGATACGGGAAAATATTCTTGTCCTCGCCGTTTCTAACTGAAGCCCAGCGTTTCAGCGTATCAATAGGCGAATGTCCGCGATACTGGAAGTCACGCACCATCCTGCGGATAAGTCTGCCGTCTGTCGTCGGAATCCTGTTATGGTTGTCGATATTCAGAGCTGTCAGAGCGCTGACATAAATTTTGTAAACATTGTATTTCGGAACGTCGGCGTAAAGATTGGGGTTAAGCCCGTGGATTCCTTCGATTACAAGCACTCCGTTCTCGGGAAGAATTATAGTTTTGCCATCAGAGCAGCTTTTTCCGGTTTTGAAATCGTATCTCGGAAGAGTCACCGCTTTTCCAGCCATGAGATCGTTCAGATTTTTATTGAAAAGTTCGATATTTATCGCCGCAAGAGACTCGAAATCGTGCTCGCCTTTCTCGTCTTTCGGAGTTTTGTCGCGGTCGATGAAGTAGTCATCAAGCGAAATCAGGAACGGCCGTATTCCGTTGACGCGGAGCTGGACACAGAGTCTGTTTGCCGTTGTAGTCTTTCCGCTCGAACTCGGCCCGGCAATCGAAACTATCCTCACCATTTTGCGGCGGCGATAGATTTCATCGGCGATTTTCGCCAGTTTTTTCTCGTGCAGAGCCTCGCAGAGAAGGATAATTTTGTTACTAAAACCACGCCTTATCCAGTCATTAAGTTTCGCGCAGGTATCAAGCTCCAGAACGTCGAGCCACTCGCTGTGTTCCTGAATGATGTCGAAATATTTCGGACTGTCCTGAAACGCCGGAACCGTGTCAGGGTCGCTTTGCGAAGGGATAAGAAGAACTATTCCGTTTTTGTAGTGCATAAGATGGAATTTGTCGCAGTAAGAAGTCGAAGGAAGAAGATAACCCGAAAAATAGCCTACAGTCTGGCCGAGCCAGTAGATATTTGTGTGCGGTTGCGTTCTGATTTTGAAAAGCGAAACTTTGTCTAAAAGATCCTGTTTCCTGAACTCTTCTATTGCCTGTTCAGTTGTGACATTCTGGCGCACAAAAGGCATATTGGCATTGATTATTTCCTTCATTCTCGCGGAAATGCGCTCGACATCGCCGGCCTCGAGCCATTCAAGTCCTTCAAACCAGCAGTAGTATCCGTTGCCGATGCTGTATTCAATGTGGAGAATCGCATGCGGAAAAATCTCCTTCGCCGCTTTTATCATCACGAAAAGTATGCTTCTCAGGTAAAAAAGATAGCCGTCCCTGTTTTCCATCGTGAAAAATTCGACTTTCCCGTCTCCAGGAATCTCTTTGTTCAAGTCGCAGAATTCATTATTGAAAACCGCTCCTATGATGCGGAATTTATAGTATTCCTGATATCTTGGAGCGATGTCGATGAATTTTATTCCCTTGGCGACAGATTCTGACTTTTCACCTTCCGGAATTGAAATTTTCAACGAGAACAAGTTGTCAGCCATAATTTCCTCCTGAAAAAACTTTGATTAAAAAAGTTCCTTTCCTGTCATTTCGGCAGGCACTTCAAGCCCCATTATTTTGAGAATTGTCGGCGCTATGTCGGCAAGAATTCCGTTGTGCAACTCGACATTTTTATAGTTGTAAATAGCAAACGGAACTGGGTTTGTAGTGTGCGCGGTGTGAGGAGCTTTCGTCGTTTCGTCGAACATCTGCTCGCTGTTGCCGTGATCTGCCGTAAGAATGAGCACTCTCCCCTCTTTTTCGACTTTAGCCATAATTTTGCCGACGCACTCGTCAATCGCCTCAATCGCTTTTACAGCCGCTTCCATTACACCGGTGTGACCAACCATGTCAGGGTTTGCGAAATTGAGGATTACCAAATCAAATTTTTCAATATTTTCAATAAGTTGATCAGTTACTTCATAGGCACTCATCTCTGGTTTGAGGTCATAAGTCTGCACTTTCGGCGAGGGAACAAGGATCCTCTCCTCACCATCAAAAACGGTTTCTTTTCCGCCGTTGAAAAAGAATGTGACGTGGGCGTATTTCTCGGTCTCTGCGATTCTGAGCTGCGTTTTTTTAGCCTTCGAAACGACTTCGCCGAGAATGTTTTTAAGTTCCTCATGCTCAAAAAGAACAGGGAACGGGAAATCGGCACGGTACTGCGTCATCGTAGCATACTGACTGAAACTGACACGCTGTTTTCTCATAAAGCCGTTAAAGTCGTCGAAGTTAAGTGCCATCGAGATCTCGCGGGCTCTGTCGGCTCTGAAATTAAAGAAAATGACAGCGTCTTCGTCACGCATGACCCCTTTCGGGAAGCCGCAGTCGTTCATGATTATCGTCGGACGGACAAACTCGTCGTATTCGCCTCTCGCGTAGGAATTGAGGATAGCATCCGCCGGCGTTTCTGCGCGCAGTCCCAAACCAAGCGTCAGAGCGTCGTAAGCCTGCTCGACTCTTTCCCAGCGGTTGTCTCTGTCCATGGCGTAAAATCTCCCCATAACTGTCGCGATTTCGCCGAGGCCTTCTTTTTTCATCTTCTCGTCGAGCTCTTTCACATAGTTTATCGCGCTCTGAGGCGGGGTGTCGCGGCCGTCAAGGAAGCAGTGGACGACGACTTCGAGTTTGTTTCTCTTGCCGAATTCGAGCAGAGCGTAAAGGTGATCCATCGAACTGTGGACTCCGCCGGGAGAAACCAAACCCATGAGATGAAGCGTTCCGCCGTGGATCTTGAGCTCTTTAACGGTCTCCTTCAACACGGGATTTTCAAAGAAACTGCCATCTTCTATCGCTTTGTCAATTCTGGTGAGATCCTGATAAACGACTCTTCCGGCGCCGATATTCGTGTGTCCGACTTCGCTGTTTCCCATCTGTCCTTTCGGAAGTCCGACATCAAGCCCGCTTGCCGAGAGCTGACATTTCGGCGAATTTGCAAGAAGCCTGTCTATATTCGGTGTTTTAGCCGTTTTTACAGCGTTGAAATCGCTGTTTTCCCTGATTCCGAAACCGTCGAGAATCATCAGTATTACTCTTTTGTCATCACTCATTTTTCACCTCTCAGTAAATCTTTGTTATTTCAGTTTTCGGATAGTATCTTTTAAGAATGAAACTGAAGTCGCGTCCTTTTTTACCGAGCGAAATGGCTCCCATCTGGCTCATTCCGACACCGTGTCCCCAGCCCATTCCTTCAAAAATCCATGTGCCCTCATCTTTGTGTGCAAGAAAGGCCGAACTATATAAATTATCCAGTAATCTTCGAATATTAAGTTCGCCATAGGCAACAAGGTTTCCTGCATTCCCAACGAACTCTATTTTATATATTCTCCCTGAAACACCTCGCTTTAATGCCTTGATTTCCTTGAGTTTTCCTATATATTTGCGTGTATTTAGAAGTTCATCGATTTTTTCCTGCGGGAATTCAACTTTCCAGCGGTGGCGCTTGTTCATTTTTATGTTGTCCTCGCCGTAGTCGCTTTCAAGAAATTTTTTGAGGTCACTTTCTTTGGAAAGGTCGAGTTGAAGCGGTTCGTCGCCGTCCCAGACACCGGTCAGATAAGGCTTTTCTGCAGTGAACCAGACGTTTCTGATGTCTTCCGTCCTGCCGCCGGAACTCGAACAGTAAGGAGCTCTCGCGACATGAGTCCCGTTGAAAAGGAGCACCTGCCCTTCAGTCTCTTTCACAGCCTGCACGAATTTTGAGTCTATTTTTCCCTCCCAGATCACCTTCTGACAGTGGACTTCGCTGCAAATGTGCCATATTTCAGAGACATGTCGCTTGCCGAGCTGCATAAAAATGTCAGTCCTCGCAGCAACAGCCTGTGCCTTGAGGGTTTCAAGCGGAGCAGACAAAAACATCTCCCCTGGCAAAATCCTCTGCAGAATATTTTCGACAGAATCTTCTATAACAAGTTCACCTCTTCCTTTTTCAGTCGGAGTAATAAAATAGTTTCTACCGTCAGGGTATGAATCTTCACCGGCCATGAAGCCTGGTTTTGGGTGAATCATTATTAAATTCTGGCACTTATAGTTTTTTCCATCATCGGTTTTCACATTTATTAAAGAACCCGCGCTGTTTTCGTGAACCGGAATCGAAACAATGCTGTAATTGGGAAACAACTCTCTGAATTTATTGAGTAATTCTTCAGCTTTCGACTTTTCGAAAAGCTCTTTTGAAACTATAAAATATTCGCGATTGTCGATGGTGGATTTGTTTATCGAAAATATCGCCCCATGGACAAAAATCTCGGTTTCCATTCCGGTTTTTATGCTCCATAGTTTTGACTTTTCGGCATGAGTTTTAAGTTCGTTCTGTGCAAGTTCCTGAAAAGCGATTCTGTATTTCACTAGTGCCGGAGTAAAATTTGAGACTGAAAAAGTCAATGATTTTGCATTAATTTCGCTGTTTCCGCACTCAAAACTCTTTATATTCTCTATCTTCGTACCGTTTTCATAACTCTTTACATGAACTCTGATGTAGGGAATGTTGTTCTTGAAAGAAAAAGAGGCGCTGTGAAGAAAGTCGAATTCCTTCGAAATATCGGCAAACAAAGCCGAAACAAGCATGAAACAAAGAAAAAAAACAATATATTTATGCACAATCATTTCGATCACTTGCTCAGATTCTTCTTCGCTTTCTGCCACAACTCTTCAAGCTCGTCAAGCGGTTTTCCACCTTCGACAAAGGTCGGGTCAATGTTTTCCATCTCGTCGAAACGTGCCTTGAACTTCTCGGCGCATCTTTTGAGAGCCTTTTCGCTGTCAAGCCCGAGCTTTCTTCCGTAGTTGACAAGTGCGAACATCAAATCCCCGAACTCTTCCTCGATGTGGTCAAGGTTTCCCTGTTCTACAGCTTCCGCGAGTTCAGCCTTCTCCTCTTCGACCTTTTTCATCGTGTCTTCGGCATTGTTCCAGTCGAATCCGACAGATGCGGCGCGTGATGTGTATCTTTGCGAAATAAGAACTGAAGGCATGGATTTCGGAATTCCGTCAAGCAGATGTTTGCGGCTTTCCTTATTTTTTTTGATCAGATTCCAATTTGTGAGAACTTCTGCACTGTCCTTCACCTTTGCGTCACCGAAAACATGCGGATGGCGTGTTATAAGTTTCGCAGTAATCGCTTCGGCTACGTCTTCAAAGCAGAAAAGTCCTTCCTCGCTTGCAATCTGCGAGACAAAAACCACCTGCAGAAGCAGATCCCCCAGCTCTTTTTTAAGTTCAGCAAGTGTTTCAGGCTTACTTTTATCCAGTTCGTCAAGCGCTTCGACTGTCTCGAAAGCCTCTTCTATGATATACGGACGAAGGCTCGTCATCGATTGTTCTTTGTCCCACGGGCATCCGTTCTCGCCGCGGAGAGTCCGCATAACTTCAAGCAGTTTACCTATGTTTTCAGTTTTCATAATTTTCTCCGAAAAGCTCTTTAAAAGCCTTGATGTAGCAATCTTTCTTAAAAGGGACTATTCTTTTTATCATCTCTTCTTTCGTTATCCACTCAAAAGAGACAAATTCCTCAGTTTTTTCGGCAAGTTTCCAGCCGGAATCAGCAATTTTAATGTGAAAATATATCTGTTCCTGTCCGTCGTACTTCCCTTTTTTGGATTTCCATGTGACATTATGTGGAAAGAGATAGGAAACCTTTGAAGAATGACCGACAATTTTCAAAAATTCGCTTGTTATTCCAGTCTCTTCCATGACTTCGCGCAGGACAGCCTCTTCTGCACTTTCGCCATCGTCAATTCCACCTTGCGGGAGTTGCCATGCACCTCTGATATTACGCCTTTCACAAGCAAGAATAAGCCCCTGACTGTTCTCAATAACTGCTGCTGCATTCTGTCTCAAATTCACTTTACGCCTCGACTGTTTTCGTCCCGCCGGACACAACAAAAAAAACGTGGGAAAATAGCACAAAAAGGCTCGGCTTTCAAATTATTTAACCTGGTTCTTGGATTATATTCCATCTATTCTTGTCTTTTCCTTAAAAATCCTTAAAATTTGCTGCTAAAATTTGTTGTTTTTTATAAGAAGGAGAAAAAAATGAAAAAATTATCCATGCTTTTTGTTGTTTTTGCAGCGTTTTTCATGTTTGTTGCGTGCGACAACAATCTTAAATTCACTCCTGCCGTCGAAAACATTGATACCGGCGATACGTCGGACACAACTGATACGACCGATACGGCTGATACCTCAGACACGTCGGACACAACTGATACGTCGGACACAACTGATACGACCGATACGGCTGATACCTCAGACACATCGGACACAGCTGATACGGCTGATACCTCAGACACATCGGACACAGCTGATACGGCTGATACGGCTGACACTTCCTACAATTCACCTTACGGTTCACTCTCTTTGAACTTCTCAGTTGACCAGATCAGAAATAATTTTGACGGGCAGCAGAGCATGGCAGGTATAATTCAGGATGCTTTTGCAACCGGAACCTACGGCAACGGTTCGGCGTCAGTTACTCCAGCTGATGCTTATATGATTCAGTCTATGGCTACTTACTATCAGCAGAGCTCGGGCGGACAGACCCACTCAGGTGTTCAGGTTCAGCAGATTCCTATTTATGCTGAGGGACAGCAGGGTGTCGGAGGCAATCCGGTCATAATCCTTGACATTTCGGAAGAAAATGTAGCTATAGGCACTCTTAACATCTCTCTCTATCCCGGTTCTCAGGCTACGCTTTATGTCGCTGACGTAAACTGGAATACTAATCAGATCAGCTGCTTCCACGCTTTTGGTGAAGGCGATGTAAACATCACTAATCTCGGTGATATCGCACAGCACGGTGCTCTTGCGTTTAACGGCAACGTTACTCTTTACAGCCCGAAAAACTATGACGGCAACGGTGACATTTCCGGTCAGATTGGCATTCCAGCTTGCGACCCGGTTCAGTAAACTTTGATGTCGGAGAAATTATGAAACTGGCGAAAATAAACTGGAAAAATTCGATATATCTTCTGACAGTCACACTTCCCGTTTTTCTCATCGATTTTTTCACAAAAAACTGGGCTCTTACGCTTAAAGGAAAAGAAGGAATCATCGTTTTCGAGAGCTGGTGGAACTTCATCTATGTTGAGAACAAAGGGGCTCTGTGGGGGCTCGGCGCAAACTTTCCTGATTCGGCAAGACAGTTGATTTTCTTAGGTTTTTCGACACTTGTTACACTACTTGTGCTTTATCTTCTGCTCGCTTTCGCCGAAACGAAATTTATGAAAATAATTTACGGGCTCATCATCGCCGGAGCGTTTGGCAACCTTTATGACCGCTTCTTCAGAGGTTTCGCCGTAATCGACTTTATCGACTGGCACGCAGGCGAAATATACCACTGGCCGACTTTCAACATTGCCGATGTCGCAATTGTTGTAGCAATTTTCCTTCTCGCATTTGAACTTCTTTTTCTCCAGCCGAAACGCCAGAAAGCCAAAAAAGAGGCAAAATAATGCATCCGACCATATCAATCGGTGATTTTTCCTTTTCATCATTTTATGCAGTCGTCATTTTTTGCGTAATCGTCGGCAATATTCTCACATGGTGGGAGATAAGACGCAACAAGCTCGATATAAAAATGGCGCTCAAAGGTGCTGTAATCACTACGACAATGGGTTATGTCGGCGCAAGGGCGATGCATGTGGTTTTTGACGGATTTCTTGATATTTATATTCAGAAACCGCTTGCGATTTTCGCTTTCTGGAAAGGCGGCTTAGCTTTTTACGGCACTGTAATTTTCGGTCTTCCGACAGCTGTCTGGTGGTTCACAAAACACAAAGCGCCGCTGATGAAATATCTTGACTGCTACATCCTGGGGCTTGCTTTCGGACTTGGAGTCGGACGTTTTGCATGCTATCTCAACGGCTGCTGCTTCGGCGAAATTTCAGCATCTCCTTTTGCAGAAATATTCCTCAGATACGGGCTCAGTGCAAAAAACCAGTTCGCAAGAGACATTCTGCTGAATTTGAAAGATCTTCCCCTTCCCGTCCTTCCGACGCAGTTAGTCTCAACTTTAGCAACCTCGTCGATTTTCCTCGTTCTCTGGTTTTACTTCCGCAAACACAAGAAAAAAGACGGCGAACTTCTTGGACTCTGGCTCACGATGTACGGCACTTTCCGCTTCATAATCGAATTTTTCAGGGCCGACGACCGCGGACTTTTCTTCAACAATATGCTTTCAACTTCGCAACTCGTCGCGATCATCACTTTTACAATCGGAATGTGCATCCTGATTCTCCCGTCAGAAGAGACTTTGAAAGAAAAAAAGAACAATGATCGAACAGTACAAGACTCTCTTTGAGCCGACACAACCTATTGAAATAAAAGAGAAAAACAGCCGTTTTATTTCCCAGTGCTTTCCTGTTTCGACAAAAGAAGAAGCCGAAGAAACCGTCAAAAAACTCTGGAAAATCCACTACGACTGCACGCACATCTGCTTTGCCTACCTTATCGGCGAAGGAGAAATCGCAACTTTCCGTTACAGCGACGACGGCGAACCTTCCGGCACGGCAGGACTTCCGATCTACAACGAGATTTTAAGAAAAGAACTTTTTAATGTTCTGGTCACAAGTGTCCGTTATTACGGCGGAATCAAGCTTGGAACGGGTGGACTCACAAGAACTTACGGCGCTTCGGCGAGAGCGGCGCTTGATTCATGCGAAGTCGAAACCGTCATCATCAAAAAGGAACTTTCCGTCGAAGTCCCTTTCGATTTCACAGGAATCGCAATGAGCTACATTGGCAGATTTGAAGGTTTGGAAATAAAATCCACGACTTACAACGAGAAAGGAAGTTCTGTAAATGTCAGAATCCCGATAGCTTCCGTCGAAAAATTCATCGCCGAAATGGTTGAAAAAACAGGCGGAAAAATAAAACCGGAAATTCTTTAACACACTGAAAACTTGATCAAACGTCATTCTGAGCTTAGCGAAGAATCTTAGATGTTTCAGTCATGCCTCAACATGACATCAATCATTTTTTAGCGAGATAATTTCGAAAAAAGAAGCGCGACTGCGTAAACAGCACCCGAAACAAGAGTGATAACCGCGCCGGTCGGAAGATTCCAAGTGTAGGAAACAAAGAGCCCGCTCATACTGAAAATAAAACTGAGAATGATAGAAAGAATAATTATTCCGCCCACTTTCCTCTGGAAAATAGCGGCAGTTGCGGCAGGAAGACTCATAAACGCAATGACTAAAATAAGTCCGACGACCTTCATCAGAACAACGACCGTGAGCGCTATAACCGAAAGCATGAGAATATAAATCAGCGACGATTTCACACCATGAAGAGTTGCGTTCTCGCCGTCAAAACTTACCGCCTTAAACTGCCTGAAAAAGAGTACGCTGATTAAAATCACAAGAGCCGCAAGCACCGAAAGCGCAGTGATGTCCCCTTTTGAAACAAGGAGGATGTTGCCGAAAAGATAGTTGTTGAGGTTTACGGCGTATCCAGGAGTCAGATACATGAAAATTATTCCGGCAGACATTCCGCAGGCCCACATTGCGCCGATAACAGTGTCCTCGTGCTGGGAAGCTTTGAGCCTGACAATTCCGAGCAAAAGAGCGAAAAGAAGCGCCGTGAAAACCGCGCCGACAAATGGCGAAATGCCAAAATAAACCGCCGCCCCCACTCCGCCTAAAACCGCATGCGCTATGCCTCCGGCGATGAAAGTTATTCTGTTGACATATACGAAAGTGCCTGAAATTCCGCAGGAGAGCGCCGCGAAAAGTGCCGCAATAACCGCATTCTGCAAAAATGAATATGTCGAAAGCGCACTAAAAAAATCCATTTAAATCCCGCACTTATGATGAATCATCGTCGTCTTTCCGCTGTA
>Ga0265299_10000902_pt1 | contig 35885 bp, 59 predicted proteins | sample AusTroGonzalo_MG_4_FD_193485 | JGI IMG/M metagenome (GOLD analysis project Ga0265299, IMG submission 193485) | Bovine rumen microbial communities from tropical cattle in Woodstock, Queensland, Australia - Gonzalo_02 | ecosystem: Host-associated > Mammals > Digestive system > Stomach > Rumen ... | reverse complement strand
ATTTAATACAGTAGCCTGCATGTCATTTGCAATCCCTTTGAGCTTTTTTGCTTCTTCGTCTCTTGCTTTCTGTTCTGCAAGAAGTCTATTTGTATCAACTGAATAATCAAGTCCTAAGTTCATTTATCACCTCTCTTAAAGAATGGACTATCTATTTTGTGAGTAAGGTCTTTTCCCTTATCTTCTGAAATAGACGGGTCCATTACAATGTCTTTAATTACCTTTACGGCAATAACTTTAGTGAGTAAGTTTTTTATACCAGCATTGTTATTTCTATCAAAGAACACCATTTAACACTCCTTACCTAATCATACCAAGTAACTGTAACATCATTCCGATAGGACCCATGTTCATCATGTATTCAAGCTGAGTGTTTGCTCTAGTATCAGCGTTGATTGAAAGCTGCTGTTTAACATCTTCAAACTGTTTAAGCCACTTTGCATATTCGTCCTGACCCATACTGTTTCTGATGAGTGTTTCTGCACTTCCATAATCGCCTTTTTCGAGAGCGTTCTTTGCATCCATAAATCCCTGCTTCTGTGCAGTTGAGAGGCTGTTCCACATGTTAGAAAGTTCTGCCTGTGTTCCAACATCAAAGATTTTATCTGCTCTTGTTTCTGTTCTTTCAACGTCTCTGTTAAGTACTTCGTTTTCTCTCTGTGTCTGCTGTGCAACGTTTTCAGCCTGTTTCTGCTGCCACAAAGATTTATCTGGTGTGAATTCACTTCCGCTGAGACCTGATCTAAATCCACCTATTGTGTTACCAATAGCATTCAAAGCGCTGTTAAGCATGAAATAATTTCTCATTTCCTTTGCGTCTTTAGAGTTGATGTCTTTTCCAAAATAACCGTCTTTCCATGCCTTCCAAATAGAACGAGGCATAGTTCCCTTTTTAGAGAAGTAGTTGTCTATATCAACGTTACTCTTATAGTCGCCTTCTGTTGCCGGTTTTTCTTCTTCGCCTTTTGGTTGTTCTGGCTCTGAAACAGGTTTATTAGGATTTACCCATTTTCCGTTTTCATTCTGAATATATCCTAAATCTTTCATTCCCTGTTTTGTTTTTTCTCCAGGAACATAAGTCTCATTTTCGTTGAGGTATCTTAAAATCTTTTCAGGGTCATTATCAAGCTGTTTTACCAAGTCAGACCATAATACCTCGTTTCCTTCACCACTTCCTGTTACTGTTGGTAAAGGCTCTGCAGGTGGTTGTTCAGCATTTACGGGGCTTTCAACCCTATTAAAATTAATAGGTGCATAAGCCCCCATGTTTTTAGTACCGAAACTAGCTCTTCCAACCATAGAGCCTTTAGCTGCGTTCTTTGCTTCTTCCATCGCTGCCTTTGCATCTGCAACTGCCGCAGCGTTATCTTTTGCAACTTCAACTCCAGCGTCTGCTGCTTTCTGGTCCAAAGCGTTTCTGTCTTTAGCTCTTTTAACACCTTCTACCTGGTTGCTGTGGTTTTCAATGTAATTCTGAACAGCTACAGGGTCATCAGGATATTTGAGTTTTGCTTCTGCAATAAGCTCGTCCTGTGTTTTATATTTCTTCATCTTAATCTCCTTACAATAAAGAACCTACAAGAGCCTGCCCTGCACCAAGTCCAGCGTTGAGCCATTTCTGTCCTGTTGATTCCTGTCCGCTTTCTGTTCCCATAACCTGACCTTTAGCGCCGAGGCCCTGTCCTAAACTCTGAGCAGCGGCATTGTACTGGTTAGCAAGTGCGTTGTTATAAGTGTCTGCAGCCTGAGAAGCGCCCATTGTTGCGGCCTGAGCCTTTGTAAGTCCTGCGTTTCTTGCAGCGCCCTGAGCCTGTGCGCCTGCGTTTACAGCCTGCTGCTGTGCGCCTGCAGATGCCATCTGACGTGCTTTATCATACATGGCACCCGATGTATACTGTTCTGCAAGCTTGTTATATTCGTTTCTTGCATTTTCGTAATTCTTATTAGTCAAACTCATTTTATATTACACTCCTTCTTTCATATACGTCTTTTATAACACCATATTTACTGATGTTTGTTTTTAATGTATCAAAATAAGTATGTTCCATTTCCATTACTGTTTCGTCAAGTCTTGTGTTTTCTACATTGAGTTTAGTACAGTAAGCCTGAGCAAGTTTATATAAAAGCAGCGAATAGAACATGTTATTCGGCGCATTAAATTCTGTATCCGGTATAAACGACTGTATCCTCATTGTCTTATCCATGTTTACAATGAGAAGTCCATACCCTGTTTCTTCATCACACTTCAAGCCATAAACAGCCATAGGTATTTTTGGTGTATCAAGTTTATCCCAGAAAACAGAGCCGTCTTTCATTACTACAGCTCTTTCTGTAATTGAGTTTCCAGAATAACAATAGATACAGAGTTTTTCATTAAAATAGCCCAAATCATAGGCTGTTAAATTAGAATCCCATACAGGTATCTCTTCGATTGTTTCCTGGTCTGTATCAATGACATAAACTTTATCATCTGTAAATAAAATGATTGTTCCTATTTCTTCACGATAAAGGTATAAATATGAATCAGAAGTAATTCCTATAGGTAATGTATAAAGTACCTGTCCGAAAGCGTTGTGGAAAGACATATTCTGATCGTCAAGGAAACAGAAATCTGCTACACGAAAATCTGTCAACCCCATTGTTATTTCATAATGATTGAGTTCGTTTCCTTCAAAATCATAGAAATAAACATCATTCTCGTAAGGCACCCAGAAAGAATTCCTATAAATAAATACTTTTTGTATTTCTTCATCTTCAAATACTTTAGTGCAGATAACATCTTCTCTTTCGATATCGTAAACCCTTACGATTGTATCATGAGCTCCACCGCCTTTATCGACATCTTCTGTTGTAACAAAATAAATACCATTCGCATGGCGGATGGTACCTTCATAATTGAAGTATGAATCAAGAGTAGTGTTAGGGAAAGAAAGATATACAGGACGTGTAAAATATCTCATCTTGCAGCGCCCTGTCATTGTCTTGATGTTTATATATCCGTTTACAATCTCGTAATTGCCGTAATACTCTTCATCGTTCATGTAAATCTGTTCAAGCTGATAGAAGTCAGAAGGTAACTGATATTTACCGCCATTTCCTACCAGGTAAACTTCTCTAATCCAGTTCTTCTCCCCTGCATTAATGGACCACTGATAAAGCTGTGTAAATGTGTCGTTAAGAAGCTGTAATTTATCTGTATATGAAATAGTGTCTGAATTGGAAATTGAGGCAATATCAAGAGATTTTTTAATTATGTATTTTGCTGTCTGTTTCATCTTTTACCCTATTATTTATAAATAGATAAATCAATAACCAGGCATTCTGTATTCCGGGTTATGATTCCAATTATCCTGAACGTAACGTCCTTTAGAATCTGCTTCAACAAAGTTCTGTATTTCTGATGGTGGAACGCTGTATTCGTAAGAATGAGAGCCATTAACAAAGTCTACAGTTGCAACTTCTGTTGTCGGATTGTATTTCAAAGAGGCAATTGCAGAAGAAGGGCGCTCTGCTGTTTTAGCATAATCTTTGTTCTGGTGTAAAGCTGTTGTGTCCCCAATCTCTACGCCACCCTCTGTGTACTGTCTTTTTGTAAACTGTCCGCTGGCAAGTCTTCCCTGTTCACCTTTTGTAAATGTTCTCTGTGAAGTTGGTCTTGTGATGCTTACATTCTGCCCTTTGTTTACTTTGCTTATAATCTCATCGGCTTTTTTAGTTGTGTTATATTTGTTTCTGTATTTTTCATTAAGAGATTCAAAGATGTTTGACATCATGCTCATAATAAGAATTCTCCTTGTCAGAATCAGAATAATATATTCCGTCTTCTGCACCAATTAATTTTCTCTCATACTTATAAATAGATAAAGCAGAACGCTCAAAACGTTCCTGTTTCTTATAATACCAATTTACAATGTTTAGTGCAAAAAAACTACAGTATTTAAGAGTTCTTATATGATAATCTTTGTATTTGAGTTTTGCTACTATGCGGCATAAATAATCTAAGGTTTTATCCTGGATGCAAGGAACATATTTAATACCCTTCTCATTCAGGTTCCACATGATATATCGCTGTGTAGCGTTGTAGAGACACCGCCAGACAGTCTCCCAGTCCTTATTGATTATTGCCTTGTCATAAAGGGCTTGTTCTTCTTCGAGGTATTCTCTTGTTCCAACCGGTGCCTTAATCTCAGGCTTGACGACTATCACTCTATCCTCATTACCTTGCCGTTTCTGTAAGTATTCGGCATCCAACCATCTTCACGTAAAGGCAGCACTTGTCCTTCATCATCAAGAATGCAGAATAAAGCATTGAACTTAGACTGTACAAAACCAAGGTATTTATAAGGGATTTTATATCCTAAGTATTCCTCAACCTGTTTAGGCCAATCTTCATTCGCAATTGTGATCGTGCTGTTTTTCCACTTTTTGACTAACTGTTTTGTAGTCATTCTCTTTTCTGCGAACATGTGGCAGATTATAAAAAGACTTCCGTACATTTCAGTATACATGTTTAACGGAAATCTGAACTGTGTTTTCTGTTCAATACGCTTTGCTTTATTACTCATTTTTCAGCGCCTCGCTCGATTTACCCCCGAAATCTTCACCCATATCGTACCACATCTGCCTAGAAGCATACAAAAACGCGTCTATTGCGTCTGGGTGGAAAAGCTCGTCGTCAATTTCGTTTATAATGTTATCCTGTTCATCACGCTTATAAATGGTTCTGTTAAACTCATCATCGAGAACGCCTAAAGTCCTGTTCTGGAATATGCTTCCAGGTTCAGGGACTAATATTTTTGAAGTCCTACACCATTCTGCAAGCTGTGATAAAGCCATCATCTTATCGTATTTGAAACATGTATTTGCCGGAAGTCCTTTTGCGTACATTTCATACACAATCATCTTTTCATTGTTATCTGCAACTATACGAACATTAGAAAGGTTACAGTGATTATCCCTTTCAAACATGAAGCGTTTTGCATCCTCAAAAAGCTCGCGCACCTTTTCAATCATTGTTTCAGCCTGGATACGGTTTTCCTTGAATTCATCAATAATGAAAGCCTGTTTAGTATTTCTGTTATATGCAAGAGAAACAACAGCGTTATAATCTTCAAAACCAAAGTCTACACCCAATACAATATCTGTAGGGATAAAGTCTGCCGGTATTTCTTTGTAGGTCTTATAGTCTTTGAATACAAGTGCTTCAACGTCTCTAACCCACTTTCCAAAGTATTCACGCTGGATAAAAGGTGCATCTTCTGTAATTCCCTTTTCCTGACAGATAGATTTAAGAATTCCTTTTACATCATGAATATAAGGATTGCGTAACATATCCCATGAATAATGTTTCCAGCCTTCGTATTCATTCCATATCTTCTCAATGGCTGTTCCGTTTATACGCGGTGGAGTACCTAATAAAATGATCTGTGAATCTTCATAGTCTGCAGTAGTAGGCTTAATTACAGTATCAAGTAAATACATGAGGTTTACCTGTGTCTGTACTTCGTCGATAATAACCATTGAGTATTTATAACCGAGAAGCTTATCTGCCTCTGCCTTGTTGTTATTACCCTTGAAAAGTATCTGTGAACCATTCGCAAAGGTAAGCTCTCCGTCTGATTTAGATTCGCGTTCAATGGCAAAGCCTAACATTTTTGCAATATCTACAGTAGGTTCGTAACACTGGCGGATAGCGTTTTCAAACTTAAGGTTTATATATACAGCTCGTCTGTTTGGTTTAATAACATCATCCAGAAGCAAGCGTGCTGCCATTTCTGTTTTACCAATTCGACGGGACCCGATTACAGCTTTCTTTCTGTAAACTTTATCAAGGAATACGTCGCGCTGTTCCTGGTATAAAGTCTTTAATAATCTGAACTCTAAGAAGTCATAATCACGCGCTAAATATTTGTCTGTTTCTGCGTTGAGCTTTTCTATAAGTCCATCTGCCATTAACTGTTTAGTAAGCCACTGGCCTGCTGCACTCTGTGAATCTTCCTGCGCATCTTTTAATATCTGTTCTACATAGTCTTGAATAAAAGAATGCTGTTTCTTCCCGCGGGGCTTTGTAAGGCTCTCACGTAATACAGCGTAGAGATCAGATTTTATGTCTTTAGGGATTCTTATTCCGTCGTCTACTCTTTCCAATTTATTATTTGTTCTCCATGCTTTCGATATTTGCACCCTTTACGAGCTTTGTTCATTATCTTACAGTTTTTACTGCTTGTCTCTAAAGCTCTTTTGTATGCTTCTTCTGGAAGAGTGCATCCTCTGTAAAATCCTTCCGGCACTATCTCGCCTATTCTGAGAAGGATATTTGTCTTTCCGTCTGTATAGAATACAGTATCTTTTTTATTTGCGCTATTAATTTTCTTCTGTTCCAGAGAGCCTACTCTATAATGTTTCAATGGCTTCTGGTATTCTGTTCCTTCTATATGTGGATTCATAAAACCCCTTTAAAATAGCAAAAAGAGGGCAAGCGCCCCCTTAGTGATTAAAAAATCAATTTGCGATAACTGAATACATGCCCTTTGGCACAGGTCAAAGAAGGGTAGGAAGGGTCAAACACAATCTTATTTCTGTTGGCTACTACGAAGTGTGTTTTTGCACCGTCTACGTATTCTACAACCCAGTCCCCGTCAGGAAGCTCTGAAAGTGAATTAATAAACACTTTGGAAATATCCCGGCAAGGTGTCTTGAAATCGCAAATCATATTTAGATATTTAACAGGTTTTGCAACATATCCGTTGTCTTCAATGTAGCCTTCATTCCAGCCTTTAAGAAGACACAAGATTAAATCAGCTGCCCCGAAATCCTTAAGATGTGGATAGTTTTTGTCCTGCGCGTATCTGTAAGCATAAGCCATAGCAAGACAGCCTTTTTGAATTAATGTACTGAACTTGCCCTGAATGTTTACATTAAGATTAACCATATTTTTTAATCTCCTTTTAGATGATGTATATATTATATACTATCCTTTATTAAAAATCAAACTTTCTTAACTCATAATCAGTAATTTTTTTTACAAGCCTTAAACATTCTCCTGGGTTATAACCTATGTTGCATACATGATTACATTTAAGGCTGCATACGATTGCAATATTTAATGGGTGATCTATTACCCAGCTTCCCCATTTTGTTCTGTTTGGTTTTGTATTAGCGATTCTATGAGCGCCCTGCCATGTGGAGTTAGTTAGAGGTTTTCCGCAAACTTCACACACACCACCACAAGAGGCAAGGGCTGTTAGACGCTGTTCTTTTTCAGCTTCGTTCATGCTACTCTTCTTTTTTGATACTTAATAAGAACAGTATAATGTAACTTACTATCAAAATTGCTAATCTAATCCACAAAGGTGAAAGTACCCATGCCCAGTGCCAATCAATTACTTTGCAAAGTTTTAATACCATAAACACAATTGCAAGTACCCAGCTTACGATTACCAAAAAAGGTGTTCTTTTCTGTTCACTCATTTTATTCCTCCTAAATTATCTTTTCTTCCCGATGTAATAAGCTTTTACACGTCTTTTTTCGTGATATCGGTTTGTTACTGAAAGCCATTCAGACTGGATGTTAATTCCGCTTGCTTTCAGGTCAAATATTCTTGCAGAAAGCCTTGTTTCTCCAAGATGTTTAATTGCATCCAAAGATGTAATTTCTCCGTGTTCTTTCATGTAATCGTACACTCTCTGGCAAGAAAGCGATAAGATTAATTTTTTCATGATTATTCCTCCCTAAGAATTATTCCGTGATGAGCTGCCCAGACGTGAGCCGCCTCAATAAGCTTTGCGCATTCCTCTGTGTTACAGTCGCGTTCACCTTTTGGCATTATGTGGCCGTCCACTTCCTCGTAGGGATATTCCATTTCTTCAACAGCAAGCATCTTGATGCAATATTTTATAATGTCGTATGAGTGCTTTGTCTCGTTGCAAATTTGGATAATATGTGCGTTTAAGTGGTGATTCTGCGATAGTTTCCCGGTAGTGCGGGGCTTAAAAGGTGGCTTTATTGTTATCTGGACGTAATCGTTATATTTATCACGGCAGAGGCGGAGAACATCCTGTAAAGCTGCACGGAATTCTATTTCTTCCGGTGCCTTAAACTTGATGTATCCTTTTTCTTCAACTCTTTTTAATGTCAATTTCAACTCTGCCATGATAAACCCCTAATTAAAACAAGACGTCATCAGAGGGCTTAGCGTCGTCTCCCCAAGGGATATCTTCCTTAAAGCCTTCTGTTCTTTTTGCCTTTTCTTTTTCAAGACAGTCGATTACTTCTGCTGCAGTTCTTTCGTGTCTCCAGCGGATAACTTCTGTCTGTTCTTTTTCAAAGATAAGCTTTCCGTCTTTGTCTTTGGTATTCAAAAGCGCCTTAATCTTTTCATGTTCTTCCGGTGTATCTTCTCCACCTTTGAGCTTGAACTTTAAGGCATCCTGTGGTTTTGCCTGTGGCTTTGGTGCCGGTTTATTTTCAACTACTGCGTCTGTGTCTTCATCAGAAGAAATTCCTAAGATTGCACACAACGCGTATCTTTTCATGTAAGTAATTGCAGCACCCATATTCTGAGCGGGATTTGTGCCTTTAAGCTGTACTTCTGGAAGGAAAGTTGTATCTTCTATCCATTCGCCTTCTGCATTGAAAAGCCTTGTTGTTAATCCTGATTTACCCTCAATTGTTGTGAGTGTCTGCATAAAGCCGATTCCGTTTGATTTCAAAATCGGTCTTAAATAAGATATTACAGTATCCAAATCAGTATACTTGTAACCATAACCCTGTTTGTCTTTTGGAAGGGTCTCAAAATCTCCCTGAGCCTTTAATACAGCTGCAAAGAGTGTCTTACAGTTTTCAGACTGTTTCATTTGCTTACCTCCTAATAATAAGCCTGTTCTTTATTTTCGCTGCTTCCTCCAAGCAGTTCAATTGATTCACAATTGATGATAACTCTACTTTCTTTCTTTCCGTCTTTTTCCCAACGGTCCTGTTTCAAGTAACCATCAATGCCTACCTGTTTTCCTTTCGACATGTAAGGCTTTAAGTTTTCTGCAGTCTTACCGAAAGCTTTACAGTTAAAGAAGCTGACTTCTTCTTTCTTCATGTGATTTACAGCAATAGTGAATTCCATAACTGCAACTCCCCCAGAAGTATAACTTAATTCCGGGTCTCTTGTTAATCGTCCAATCTCAATAACACTGTTAATATCCATAACGATCTCCTTTAATAAAAAATAGTTGGTGCCTTGGTGTTTATGCTAAGATTTGAAAGTAGGGTATTTTCTGGAGGGAACTTCTACTGAATCCTATCACAAACACCGCCCGGCACCGGGGCACAACACCTTGTAATTACCATTACTTGCAGCAAGATTTTTCCCTCTTGCCAGGGGAAATATATTCACCCATACCGGGCTACTTACTTAATCATATCTCCCTTTTTCCATAACCTTGAGCGGAGTGAAGTCGTCAGAATCTTCCATGACTTCTCCTGTCGGAATATGTGTAACAGGGTCTACAAATTCTCTTCTGCTTCCAGCTGGAATATTGTAGGTGATATATGGGTCTAAGTGGATATAATATTCACCGCGTTTCTTTGCTTCTTTGTAAGCACAAAGGCGGCAATATCCACCAGCCATGCTGAAAATATGAAGCACTCTGGCACCCATATCTTCAACTCCTTCAAACTCCTGAGAGTAAGGAATAATCTTGCGGCCACACTCTCTGCAGCAATATACAGGGAATGTCTGAAAGTGCGCACCTATCTGGTGTTCCTTATCTTCAACCCAATCAAAGATAGGATGCTTCTTTCCAAAGGCAGAAGTCCAGCCGATAATAACTTTCTTGTTAGGATGATTCATTTCATGGCGAACAGAAACAATATTACTCATGGTCTTCCTCCTTTGCTTTTGTTTCTGCAAGGCTGCCAAACTTTACGAAAACAGAAACGCAGTCGTCAGGAAGTCGTTCTGCATCTGTAACGAGGAAGTCGCCGAAATAAAGCTTCATTACAACATCGGCGATGTCTGTGTCTTTTGGTTCTGGATTTCTTAAAACGTTGAGGCGGAATCCTTCGTTTGTCTGCTGAACATACATTACGTCAAACTGTTTGTCTTTGTCGTAAGTAAGATGATCAATAATGTTCTTCAAAAAAGTATTTTTGTTTCCCATAGTGGAAACCTCCTTAAATTAATTTTAGAGCTTAGCGCCCTATAAGTAGGGGCAGGAGTTGAACCTGCCTTAAACCCTTCCTACTCTACCCGATTAATAATCGGATAACAAATAACCCCACCACTGGAAGTAAAACCATTAAGCAGATAAGCTCATCGACTTCAAAAGCAATCTTTGTCTTTCTCTGCCATACCCCCGGCTTTACTTCCTTTGCCTGATAGATTTTATACATATTAAAACCTCTCATCAAAAAAAAAGCGGAAACCCTGAAAAAGTCGGTACATCAGGATTTCCACTTCAAGCCAAAAGGCTCGTGAATGTTGTACCGAAGCCATTCACCAACCTTCTACACTTATAAATATATAATATATATCTTACTGTGTCAAGAAAAATTTTTATTTTTTTTATACTTTTTTTTATTGACTTTTTTACTATATCTGTTATATTAGAACTACGATGTTCTGCCTCCTAAGACAAAACTCGTGATTTAATCTTCTGATTCCTTAGGCTGGTATCGGTCGACCTACTAGGTATCAGTCTAAGGAGTTTTTTTTATGACTACACTACAAAAAGTAGATGAAATCCTAAACAAACCCGATAAAGTAAAAAAGAAATATTACTTATTCAAACCAGAGCGCCCCGTAAGGGAATGCAGCTTTAATAAGTTTGAAATCCCGCAATCCAGACAGCAGAATAAAACAAAAGAAACATTATCCAAAATACTCGCCTTTATAGATTCACAAAAAAGTTTAAGGTTTTCTGACGGGGTTACTATAATTCCGTTATCCGTTACCAATAAGCGCCTTTTGTCTATCTTTGGCAGTCCTATGAACATATCCCGCGCAATTTCATTTATGAAAGAGATCGGGCTGTTATCCGATTATGTAACGCACTATCAGTATAACCAGGTCATAGAAAAGAATAATAAATGCAAGCTCTATGCTTACTCAAAAGAACGTGAAGAAGATATTATTAATTACTGTAAAGTAAACTCAATAAACATTTATAAGAAGTCAAGAAAACATCACTATAACGTGAAGAATTTTCCAGTCTCCGCGGTCCGTTTTTCTTCCAAACTCCATTTAATGAAGCCTTCCAATATGTCAGTTGCAAAGTTTGAAGAATATCTTTGTCAGTTACTAAACATAAACTATCCGGCACTTCCTTATTATCAGAGGCTGGCAGAACAGATCAATGAGACTTACTACAAAGATTTTCCCGATTTACAGATAAGTTTCAAGCCTTCTTTTACCTGGAGTAAAGGAAACAAAGCCGTCCGTAAAATAGGCATACGCGCAACAAATCACCTAGTCTCAGTAAAGAACGAAAGGAAAAAAGACGATGAAACAAACATCATGTATAAAGACGAAGTCCTCACAAGCTATGGCCTTAAATATTCCTATGATGTTCCTTCTTCTGTTCCTCGCGTAACCTATCTTATGAATCACGGAGTATGGTTAGGCGATGACACAGACCTTTATAAAAATATGTATGACTTATTTATAACGCGTTGTCCGTCAGAAGCTTTAATCTGGAATAAACGCAACCGTAAGATGTTCAAGTCATTTCACATGGCAGCATATTTTGATAAACCTACCATGTTGTCAGGACATATAAAAAGACGCATAGCCCAGAAGACAGACTATAAGGCTAAAGACTGGATGAGCATTGATAACGTTATGTTCTCTTATCGTACAGCTGTAGAGAAAACTTTAGGCAAGCTTTATGATTCAGAAATCTTTTATCATGAATCGTGTATCTACATGAAAGTCTTAAAGGCATTACTGGATAAAGGTTATTTTGTATGGCAGCAGTATGACTGTTTCTATTCTGATAAACCAATAGACAAAATACAGGAAATAATCAAACAGATAGCAGAACACTATGTAACTAAACAGGAAAATAAACCAAAACATCAAAGAGATAATCAAATTATAAGAAATACAAATAAAATATCATTAGTTAACATCTTCGAGACACAGTGGTTAAATCTATGAGAAAAGGGGTATTTAGTGAAGGCACAGGCAAGAAAAACTAAATTCAGAAGGTCCTCTAAGTGGATGAAGTTCAGAAAGAGAATGAAGGCAAAGCAGAAGGTGTGTCAATTAACCTTAAGGCCTCTCTTAAAATGCTGGAATCTGCATCACATGAACATGAATGAAGACTGTTATGAAGATATATCAAACGAGAATAATTTTAAGTGCCTGAATAAAAAAAGCCATGAAGTAGTACACTTTCTTTTCAGATATTACATAAATGATGAAGACATAATCAAAAGATTAGAATATATTTTAAAAGAAATGAAACGGGTTAATAGCAGCCGTAGTGCTGTGAAAATAAAGGAGGAAGAAGTATGAAAGACTTTTTCAACAAGACTTGGGTAAAAATCACATCATGGGTTTTTATCGTAATCGGTTCAATTGTTCTCCTTATCGGAGGAACAAAGGTTGAGGACATCACTAAAGTACCAGAACTCGTATTCGGTGTACTTGAGGCTGTCGGAGCTTTAATCTTATTTATCAAAGGTCTTTTGGCTAAAAAGGACAGTAAATAAGGTTTTGTCTTGGTTCCCTCTTGCTGCGGTGAGGGGGAATTTTCAGGAGGAAAGATGGATGTTAAAAAAGCTAGTTTTTGGAGTGTTATTGTTTTTCTGTGTGTTCTCCTTATCAGCTCAGGAATCACAGGAGGAATCTTCCTGCACAGAGCAATTGGACAACGTGATAATAGAATTAGAGAACTTGAGCACCAGCTTACAGAACAAACAGATACAATTAGAAGATGTAGAGAATCAGTTAGCGACATCTCAAGAGAACTTGGAGAAGATATCACAGGACTTCAAGCAATTATCGGAAAATTACGAACGATTAGAGACAGAGTTGAAGATTTGGAAAGGTGTCTCAATAACTCTGGCGGTAGTGTGTCCGGTGGCGGTGATAACAGTCCTCATAGTGAAATAGGAGAGTTATGAAAAGATACAGGATTGTAAATCGTCTTATAAAGGTATTAAAGCCTCAAGACGTAAAAGGCAGAGTGTCTAAACATGACATTATAGAGTTTACGGGGCCTTATTGCTTAATCTTACAAACAAAAAGAGGATGCAATAACTTGTGTGTTTTCCGTATAAATAAACAGTATTCCGTTTCTGTTTTTCCTATCATCATGTCTTTTTTACGGTCCTGTTATCTTATACACGGCATAGACTATATAAAGGTAAACGGAAAGAATAAAAAATATGACTATCTGTGCAAATACTATAAAGGTTTTTCTTCTGACGGAGGAAACACTTATTATTTTGATCTAAGCGAGGTTATTAAAAAATATGCTGCTAAATAAAGAAGACAAAGCAAAACTTAAGGAAATGAAAAAACAGTTACTCATGGAGGAAATCTTAAAAAAGAAATCCCTGCCGGATGTCGTTTCAAACGTCGAGCTTTTAGAAGAAATCATCCAGAGAGTAAACAGAAACCCTGGTCTTAGCATAGAGCTTGTAACAAGAGACGGAACTACAATGAGAATTAAAAGCTATAAACAGAATGAAAACTCTATAAGGAACTGGGGTTAAACAATACTTTTTGTATGCATGAAATTATTAAGAGTAGACCACGTAACACAGAATTCTTTTGCTAAAGAAAGTTTACTTCTTCCCATTAATCTCTGACGTTTTATATATGCAGCTTTTCCGGTTAATTTATAATGCCTTGATTTCTGGCCTTTTCTTCTGCCTATTTGCTTTCCCTGTTTACGAGCTCTCTCTAAGCCCTGTTTAGTTCTTTCTGAAAGTAAAGCTCTTTCTATCTCAGCCGATAACCCGAATGCAAAGGCTAACACTTTAGACTGTATGTTGTCTCCAAGTTCATAACCTTCTTTGATTGCGATCACTTTTACTCCCTTTTCTAAAAGCATTTGAAGGACATCTAATATCATCATAAGGGAACGCCCTAATCTTGAAAGCTCTGTAATTATTATGACATCATCTTTTTGTACTGAGTTAAGCAGCTCTCCAAGTTTTCTTTTTTCAGGTTGTTTAGTTCCGCTGATTGTTTCACTAATCCATGTGATTTTAGTTAGTCTGTGATACTTTGCATATTCCCTGATAGCAAGTTTTTGGTTCTGTACTGTCTGTACGTTTGTTGAAACTCTTATATAAGCATAATTCATGTTATATCCTCCTGATAATATTATAAATAAGATAGTTAGATTTTTATAGTTATAAATATGTTATTTTAGTGAACGGTTTTCATAAGGAATGGGGAAGAATAAACGAAGAAGGATTGATAACTGTTAATTTTAGTATACCTTTTAAAAATAATTACACTTGTGTTGTATCTCAATATAGAACAAATAAGGGACATTATGACGCAAACATTTTTATTCAGGCTCAAGAATTAACATATATTAAAATAAGTGGGCAAAATCAAGCAAGTGAATATCTTTGTATAGGTTATTAATTTATGCGAACGGATTAATAGAACAGTCCGGCAAAGCTGCTACATCTTCTGAAACAAGTTTTACTTTCACGTTTCCTGTACCTTTTAGTAATACAGATTATTTGCCTGTCCTTACTCAAGAAAGAGCAGAAAGTGGAGAGCATACAGCCAATTTCTATGTAATTTCAAAGCAGACCGATAAAATGATAATAAGGTCGCAGAGAAACTATATGTATTATACATGTAAGGGTTACTAATAACCTTTAGCACTCCATGTAGGCTCAAAAGTTGTGTTTCCTCCTTTAGTTTTTGCTAATATCATACCAGTTGTCATTTGAGATTTTACAGTAACGGTCATAGCATAACCATCAGACGCTTTACCTATAGCAGATACAAAATAGGTACTGTCAGAGAAAGGAATACTAAAACTAACAGTTGTTGAACCAGACGAAGTACTTGAAGTTGGAATCCATCCCCACTGCTCAATAAATCCGTTCCCAAAGATTTAATAACCTTGTGCTATCCATGAATGATATGGTTGCCCATTATTATTAAATTTAAAACTTGTAGTGGTAATGTCCCATGCAAAATAATTCCAAATTGTTCCTTGACTTCCGTTTAAATTTGGAATCGCAACTACTGAAGGACTATCATTAAATGGTATTCCAAATGTGATTGTTTTTACTCCAGAACTATCTCTTGCATATTTCCCATATTCTTTATGAAAACCGTTCGCTTTAACTGTATAACTCTGAGCAGAGCTTGTATAAGAAAGTACTACAGGGTTATCAAGAACAAGCCATCCACCATTACCACTATCAAGTGTTGAATCATACATTAAGTTTAATACTGTTCCAGGCTGTAATACCCAATAATGAGCTGTGTCATCTCCACTTTCTGAACGCTTTACAAGATGTGTAGGTAATGTTACTAACTGCCCGTCCTTATAAACATACATTTTTCTTGGTGTGTCATAATAAGGAGAAATATAAAACTGAGGAACATCTGTGCTTTCAGCAAGATAATATCCATTAGTAAATAAAACCCTAGCACTAATTTTTGTTTCGAGGTTTGATGAAATATCATATCCAAAATTTCCCATTCTGGCTGCTGTCCCTGTTGCTGTAGTACAAATAACAGTACAATTTGTTAGAGGGATAGGGTGTTTGTGGTCGTATCTTGCAGCCTCATCTCCTGTTCCTGCAACACCAGTAGTTGAAACACAAGGATATGGAGTATTATCAGACAAAGGCGCACCACTTGAGCCGCCCTGCTTTTTCCATTCGCTCCCTGTGTAAACAATAATATCACCTACTCTGTAAACTGTCCCGTCTATTGTGCCACCAGTACCACATTCCCAGTAATCACCGGTTACAGGTGTATAAGAAGGGTCTGCATCTTCTGGGAATCCGTCTGAGGCATCCCAGTCGTTACCCTTGTATGTCATAGAGCCTTCCGGCAGTTTTGACTGTGGAATATCTGGAAGATTTGTAGCTGGAATCTCACTAGGAAGATTAGCAGTAGGGAGTTTTGCAGAACTATCGAGAGGCGCAATAGATGTTCCTATTTCACCCTCCAAGTATGCTTTATTAATTACGTTTGCGTTTCCTGGAACAGAAGGCATTAAAGCTTCAAGCGAGCCGTCAGCACCTCTCAAAGGAATAGAAGCGTTTGTATTTGCTGTTTCTTCCACAAGGACCTGAGCAACTTCTGAGCCGCCGGCTGTTTTTCTTTCAACATAAGCTTTTGTAGTTCCTGTTGGATTTGTGCCGTCTAACTGTGTTCTTTCAACGAATTCTGTTTTAGAGAATGTAGTGTCCCCTAAACAAAGATTTCCGTCGCTATTAACACCAAAGGTGATGTCGTTTTCTCCGTCATAGTTCTTTACTGTTACACCAGCAACACCAGAAACAGCTGTATTACTGTCTTTTCTTACTGTTATGCTGTTATCTTTAGTAGTTATCTTGTCTGTATCTACATCACCGAAAGTTACATCACTTGTAGTGTTTACATTCTGATTTGGAACATAGATGCTGGCTACTTCTGCAGCTTCACCGTTATATTCAACTGTAGTGTTGTCTACCGGGTTAGCATTTGCTATATCATCTGTAGCAGAAAGGGTTAAAGGTAAGTTAGTAACTGCAGCACTTCCGCCGCCTTCGTTCAAGTTCTGAGCGTAAACATAGTGTGTGTAAATATCACCATACTTTGAAGTAAGGGTAATAGAGTATTCTGCAGTATCAGGGTCAATCGGGCAGTTATTAAGATAACTTGCCGGAGGAAGGACTGTATCCAATACGTTCCATGAGTAATAAAGTTTTCCGTTGTCATGGATTTTAATATATAAGTCGTCATCCTTGATTAATACATCATCAAGAATAGAGATTTTATATTTAGAATACTTGAAGGAAATGTTATCAAAAGAGTTAGAAACTGTTAAAGATAACATAGGCTCATCAACACCCGCACCCAGAGAAGCAGAAGTACCGATAAGAGTAATTGTATATGAGCCGCTCTTGAATGAAGGAATCTTTACCCAGTAATAATCATTATTGTCCAGGATGTCTGTTAAGTTCATGTAAAAATCAGAATGAACGATTTCTTTATTCATGATACTTTCAGCTTTAAGAGAAGGAATATTTGCTTCATCACTTGTCAAAGAATCTGTGTCTACAGAATCAGCAGTTAAACTTCCAACTTCTGCAGAAGTAACATCTAAAGTTGTAATATCTGCATCTTCAATAGTTGCCTTTTCTGTTACACCAAGATTTTCTACGTTTGCAGCGTCTGAACTTAAGCTTGTTATATCTGCTGTGTCGATTTCTGCATTGTTGATTGTTGCGTTTGTAATGCCTGTATCTGTAATATTTATTTCATCAAATAATTGAGCACCTAAAACATTGAGGTTTTCTACAGTCAGATCATTTACATTTGCGCTGCCGATAGTAGCGTTATCAAGGTGAGCTTCTTCGATTTCTGCGCTGTGGAACTCGGCCTTGTTTGCTTCTATTTCATCGGTTCCGATGTTACCTGTGTTTACAATTGAAGTAGAATTAAGGATACCGGCTGTTACGTTTTCACTTGTAACCTCTGTTAATCCGTTATACTGTGTCTTATTCTGTAAATTGGTAATTGCTGCATCCTGCTCTAAGTCTTTAGCGTTGATGCTGTCAATCTGTTCTTTTATTTCCTGTAACTGTCCCTCTGGGAAGATTACATCTTTTCCTTCACTCTCTGGAAATATTTTACGCATGTTAGTTATCCTCCATGTTTCTGCTTAATATCTTTTTCTGGATTACGTTTGCCGGAATAAATGCAAGCGGAATAGAACTTAAGAAAGTTGCAAGCTGTAAAAACTCAACTCTATTAAAAATCACAATACAGGTTATAACAATCATAGCCCATAAAGTAATAATGACTTTTACTGATGTTAGTTTATTTTTTCTCATTTGTTGCACCCTTCAGACTGATAATAGTTTTTAGTTCTACCAGCTTTTCTTTAATTTCTCCAAGTGTCTTGTTTGTTTCGGAAGTCTGTTCTTCAAGCTTTATTATGCGCCTGTCGAACTCCTTAGCCTTTGCTATGTATTCACCTACTCCAACAAGAACTGTTACGAGGTAAACAACTATAGACCAGTTATCCCGTAAAAAATCCATTAATTTCTCCTTTATTTAATAAATAGATAAAATTAAAAAAGGGTAGCGTCTGAGTGTCCGTCAGGGTTAAAAGAATTAAGAACTTCCCTGCATTCAGCTATAAGGGAATCGTAAGAAGTGATGGAATGTTCGTGAAACTTTGTTTCTAATAAAGATATTCTTGAAAGAAGGGTTTTAATCTCATTTTCAATTTCATTCTGGATGTTGTTTTTCTGCTGCAGAAAGGCCTCAATTTTTTTTGTCTGAGAAGATATATAATTCATCTGTTTTATTACTTCCAGAGAGTTAAGAGAAGCGTCTATATCTTTCTGATTTTCGCTTAATGATACAACCATTTTACACCCATGAATAATTAGTATTTATTGCGTTTGTTATTCTTTGATGCGCTTTTACAGAAGTATTAATACTATCTACATCTAATTGAGTTTCGTTCATTGTTTCGTCAGAATTAATGACCTGTTTTGTTATCTTGCCATATTCTGAGGTATACTTAAAATTAAGTCTAGCAACAGAGACGTTAAAAGCCTCTGCGGATTTGTCTGTAGGTAATACCATAAAACCTCTTAAAACGGAGTAACCGTTATATAGTCTTCACAGCTGGCTAAAGCATTGTTAAAAGAGTTTCTGTCTGCAGCGGTCCCATAAGAACTAATATAACCCTTTTCCATTTGCATTATTTTGTTTTCAACTTGTTCCAGGCTTTTTAAGAAGTCCTGAAAATAAGACAAGGAAAAAACCATCTTCCCGTATTCTGCATTTACAGAAGATAGTTTTTCTTTTATTTCCCTGTCTTTTATTTCAAGCTGTTTTGCAATTCTGATTATAGAAGGCGCATTACTGTTTTGAGTAGGGGAACTCATTACTACATTCATACAGCCCCCTAAATCTTCATTGTGTTCTTTGCAGCTGTAAGGCTTCCGTCTGTTGTAATCTGGGCAATAAGTGAAGTTAACGGGAAGTCGCTCTCAATTCTGATCTTGTGGCCTGTTGCCTTGTTATTTTCGGGGCAGAATTGAATGTAGAAAGAATCGGTCAATTTGTCCCAGTCTGCATTAGAAACGTTATAAACCTTTTCTCTTGTCTCTGAGCCTTTATCAGTAAGAGTAACAGTTGAGAGCTTGATTTTTCCGTTTGCTACGCTGTCTTTAATAAAGCGCATAGACCACTTATAGATAGTTATTACACTGTCATTCAAGCCACCAAAGAATTCTGTTTCAAAGATTAAAGGCAATATGCTGTATTCATCAGATAACTTTTCAAAAGAGAGTTTATAAAGTTTATCTGTTGTTTCCAGAACTGAGAAGTCTTTAGTAAAGAAGATTTCCTCAACACCTGGGAACTCAATCATATAGATTGTGTCTCCGATAATACAAACTCCCTTGTCTGTAATTACATGGATCGTTTTTGTAAATGAGTTATACAAAGCATGTTTTAAGTTTCCGATTTCTGAGGCATCGTCTATCTTTTCAAGGTTTGCGTCTCCGGTAAATGAATAAATGTTTTTATTCTTTGGAGAGTAGAACAGAGCAAAGGTTGGAAGATAACCTATAAACTGCATTCCTGAAACATCAATAATTGCTTCAACGTTGCTTACTACGTTCTCTGCATAAGATACAGCGCAGATTTTACCGCCCATTACTGCATAGAACTGAGACTGAATAACAAACATGTTTGTCGCACCATCAAGACCGCCAAGAGTACTGTAAATAAAAATAGGAATATTATCGTTATAATACTGTACTGGATAGAACATTGTACCGGCTTTAATCATATCCTTGTTGTTATGTGTACTGATTAAAGTTAATAACAGAGGGATATTAAAATAGTTTACGTTGTTGGAAGAAAGCGGATATTGTGCATCAGGATATAATCTTGAATCAATGTATTTAATCTGGTTTTTCTTAATACTGTTTATGTATTTAAGACCATAATAAATATCTACATAAGAGTTATCACCAAAACAATAATACTCTTTACCCTTTACAACGTGATAAAGGTTTTGTGGTGGGAATATAGAACTAACAATAGGATTTCCTGTTATTGCATAGTTTACATTCTGACCGCTTGCACAAAAGATTGGAGTTTCTACTTCCCAGGGATTGTCTTCCCAAGCATCTTTCCAAGAGCCGGTATCCACGAAGTAACCGTAAAGGCTTGCTCTCCATCCTGTGTAACATCTGTTATTATAGTCTGTAGCAAAATGTATTAATTTTTTTGCTTTGATGTCATAACAATTGAGATAAGATATTGTGTTGATTAATATATAGTTGTTTTCGAGAATCTGTACATTCTTTTCAACTATATCAAGATAGATTTTGTGTATTCCTGTAATATCTTTATAAACAATTGAATTGTCTTTGTATGAGATATAGAAGCTTTCATCAATAGTGTTCCAGTCTGTAAGGATAGAGCCTTCTTCGTTTGCTTCTCCATAAGAAATATTAACGATTGTGCCGTAATTATAAAGAAGTCTCCACTTAGTATCATCAAGAGGTGCAATTGCGCCAAACTCTGTAAACCACTTCTTAGAGCCATCATTGGTCATTCCAATATCGCCGATTATTTCCTGCTGCAGTCCTGAGTTATTATAAATGTTATGTGTCTTTGCGTCGCTGTATGAACTATCAAACACACAGAATAAAACCTCAAAATAAGCCTGATTAAAGTTATAACAAGAGGATGCAAAGTAAGTGTAAGTTTCTGTATTATTAAAGCTTCTTAAAACATTAAAACTCAGGTCAATTGAAGTACCATTTTTTGCAAGAGAGAATACCTGTCCAAGAACGATAAACTCCTCTAAACTTGCATGTTTGTAATCATACACAGGCACACTTCTTAAATAGCCACTATCTTCAAAGACGTTGCACAATGTTGTCGGGGCCTCAATTGTTACTGTTGTTGTCCAATCCCATGATATATAAGTATTCTGGCCGCCGTTCATATAATCTGTCAGATCAATTGTATAAATAACACCTACGTTTGAAGTATCTCCGATAAAGCCGATATATTCTTCTGTTGTGTTTAACGGAGTAAACGCAATATTTTCTACCGGAATAGATTCTGTATAATCTGTACCGTCTATTGTCTGTGATACTTCAAGAGAAGTTATATTAAAAGCTTCAAGGAATTTTTCTTCAACAGAAGTATTCATTACTGGAGAAGATGCAACATGCTGCAGAGTAATTTCTTTCTGAGTTGCACTTATTGTGCCGGCAAGTGTCTGTGGGTCTCCGTTTGCGTCTGTATAAGTCAGAGTAAAAGCCTGTGGTACTCCTGTGTGATTATTTGCAGATTCAGAAATACTGATTATAAACTTGTCTATAACCTGCCATGAATAAGCTGTTCTTTCTCTTACGGTTATAGCATTACTTGTTTTGTTAGGAACTTGTACAACACTAGGAAAAGTTTCCCAATAAGTAGCACCCGTTTCTTTAGAATATGTCTGAAAATCAATAGGTAATTGATTATACTCTTTTGGACTATCCCCATAATAATAGGTTCCATGTACTTGAGAAGCAAAATAATCTGCCGCCATTTTTGGAGTTGAGAAAAAATATCCGACAGTTGCCCCTGGAACTTCCTGACGAACATAATATTTTGTTGCAATATTTTTTACTTCTCTTGTGTGTACAACTGTATAAGGGACCTGCCAAGAGTTTTCAAAAGTCTGTTCTCCACTTATACCTATCCAAGAAATTTGACTGCCATTAAAGAATTCGTTTTCGTCAATATCATAAATAGAATTATAAAAATAAAGCTCGCTTTCTTTGTTATTTGAAGATGCATTACCAATCAAAGTAAAGCCGATACACTCGTCCCCTTCCTGCCCTTTTAAATAACCGATATTACAGCGGAAAGAAGATACGATTGTCTGGTCGGCAACAGAGGCCCAAGTAGTGCCGTTTACTAACTGTCCCCATGCGATCTGTGAAGAGCTTGTTTCAATAGTGCCGTCTGCAAGAATAGCAATAATCTGCTGGTAAAGGATATTATCTTCGTTGTAATAAGTAATGAGAAAGTAAGCGTTCCCATTAATAACGCGAACACGCGCAAAGAGAATTTCAGGCTCAATCTGATAAGTATATTCTCCAAAATAACAGATATTATTCAGAATGTAAGCCGGTCCGTTTACGTCATAACACAGATAGTCTTCTTCAAGGTCAATTTTAGAAAAACCTGCAGAATTTACTTCTGCGATAGCCTCATCGTTTACAAAGAACTTGTCATTAGACAGATAATACTTGTTTCCTTCTTTGTCGAAAACAATATGAGAAGCTGTTTCTTTGCTCTCTTCTTTGAGATAATGAGGAACAAGCGCGTCGCGTAAATATGGCGAGTTGTTTTTAGAGAATTTCTCCCAGTTTTCGTCTATGTGAGCCTTATTATTAATAAGACTTCTGTTTCCTGTTAAATTAATTCTTTTTGTTTCCATATTTTATAAATAGATAAATTTTTATTTGACAAGTAACAATATATATTATATACTATTCATAGATAAGGAGGCAGATTATGAAAAAATTATTAGTTTTCTTAATCACAAGTTTATTTTTAGTTGGTTGTAGCCACAATCCAGGCGCATATAAGTACAACGAGCCTACTGTTTACTCTGTTGTTTCATCTGGTAACACTGCAGAATGTCGTTATCAGTATTTCTACTACAATAAAGACGGAAGCTATTATATCACACATCGTTTTGACATTTCAGTAAAAGGTCTAGAACTTCCTCTTTATAAAGTATCCGTTCCTTCTGGCTTTGAAACACATTATGAAAATCGTAATGTAGCTGGAGAATACAATTCTTTTTACAGCATGTATTTTTATGAAACTGTAGATGATTTCGAATTGTTTGAAGCCACAAATACTAAAGCTTTACTTGTTCCTGTTTATGCATCGGAAGTAACTTATGCAAGAAAGTAGAAAAGGAATTCCTATGTCGGAAGAATCGCTTAAAGAATGGCAGCAAGCTTTCCAGGACATAGAAGAAAGTATCAAGCTGGTATACAAAGGAGGCAATCATGAACGAAGCAGTAAAAAGAATGCTCGAAAGTCTTGATGATGAAACAAAGAAAAGAGCATTGGCTTATTTCAATGAAAAATCTTTACAGGAAGAATCATAATGAAAAGACTTTTAATACTTCCGTTTTTGTTGGTTCCGTTATTTTCAAAGCCTGTTAATACGATGACTGTAGAAGAATCGATTAGCGACTTTGATGTAACGGTTAAGTTATGTAAGGTCCAGCAGTCAAGATACTGTCTGATAGTAAACAGCTTTGACGAAATACAGAAAAGCATAGTAATTGATGAAGATGTAAACGGGGCTAAAAAAGTTTACGGAGAAATCTTACTTCTTTACTACAACATCAAGCATAAAAAGAAGGTTGTCAAAGTGATAGACGGAGAACGTTACACGATCATTCAGGACAACTCCAGAGAACTACAGAGCTTTATGTATAATCTGACGGACTATTCAAGATTAAAAAAGTACAGTTCTTTTTCCTGGATAGACGATAACACGGGAAAAAAAGAAAAGGTGGATGACAAGGAAATCGGTTCAAGTGCCGGATACCTTGCCAGAATAAAAGCAACAGACTATTTAAGTTATTTAGAGGAGATTAAATCATGAAGTTTGAAGAATGGGTAAAAGGAATTGAAAACGCAGCCATTAAAGGCTTATGTTCAACACATCCGAACATCTGCAAGATGATCTATAACGAAGGCCAGAAGGACATTGAAAAGGCCCTGAAAGAAAAAGGCGTTTGTTTACAGTCGGAACTTGATGAAGCAAAAGATATAATCAGACAGATGTTGTTAGTACCTTATGCAAACAATGAAGAAGTAAATGCAGATATTACTTCAATTTTGGATAAGGCAGAAAGTTTTTTGAAGGAGTAAAGAAAATGACAAGAGAAGAACTAGTAAAAGAAGCAGATAAATATGCTTTAGAGTGGGGAGACAAAACTGACGGAACTTATGCTTGTTGTAGAGACGGTTATCTTGCAGGTGCCGAGCCAAGAGAAAAGCGTATTGCAGAACTTGAACGAAAGCTAGAGCAGACAGAAAAAGATTTGACAGACTATCAGTTTAATTATCCGAAAATCAAAGACCTTGAAAAAGAAAATGCAGAACTTGAAGGCAAGCTGAAAGCCAAAGAGATTGAAGCACATTACTGCATCCCAAATTGTTCTCAACTCACCAAAGCAAAGGAACTGTTAAAAGATATTCTTGATTTATTGCCTGATGAGGTTATGAACCATAATTACTACTATGAAACATTTGTTAAACCTGCAGAAGCATTTTTGAAAGGAGAATGATATGATAGGATATAAAGCATTTGATAAAGATTTGAAGTGTAGGGATTTTCAGTTTGAAGTAGGAAAGACCTACAAAACAGAAGCAAAGAAAGATGAGTTAGAATTGTGTACTGATACAGTATTCCATTTCTGTCGTGAATTACACAGAATTGAAGCAGTAAGTAATTATACTATTGCTAATTCCAGAGTGTGTGAAGTTATTGCCGAAGGTGATATTGTAACAGACGGAGATAAATACGGAACAAACAAACTTACAATCTTAAGGGAAATTCCTAAAGAAGAATTACAGGAATATAATAATCGTAACTCGGGTAATCGTAACTCGGGTAATCATAACTCGGGTAATTGGAACTCGGGTAATCGTAACTCGGGTAATCGTAACTCGGGTGATTGGAACTCGGGTAATTGTAACTCGGGTAATTGGAACTCGGGTAATCGTAACTCGGGTAATCGTAACTCGGGTGATTGTAACTCGGGTTATTGTAACTCGGGTGATTGGAACTCGGGTGATTGGAACTCGGGTAATTGTAACTCGGGATTCTTCAACTCTGATGAACCTTATGTAAGAATGTTTAATAAAATGACTAAAAAGAAACGAAGTGAAATAAACATTCCTTCTTGGTGTTATTTTGAGCTTGCTGTCTGGGTATCACACGATACCGCGAGTGATAAAGAAAAAGAAGAACATAAAAAAGAAATTGAAACTTGTGGCGGCTTCCTGAAAACTCTTGAATATAAAGAAGCGTGGCGTTTGGCTTGGGATAAAGCAGATAAAGAACAGCATAAAGAACTTCTTAAACTTCCTAATTGGGACAATGAAGTTTTCAAAGAGATAACAGGAATTGATGCAGAGCAGTTTTTAAGAGAGGTGGAGAAATGAGTGGAAAACAGTTTGTGGTTATTTGGGGGAAAAAGATAGTTTATGTTTCAGAGCCATTTGTGAACGATAAAGAAAGAGAAACAGAATATCTCAAAGCACACGAAGTCTATGATAAACTTTCATACAAAAAACAGAAATGTATTTGTGAAACTGTTTACGGTTTGAATGTAATGAATTAAGCGAGGTGGAGAAATAATGGCAAAGAAAGAGCTTAAAGAACAGTTGAAAAGCTATGAAGGGTATATCAACGATATTCCTTTAGTAATAGACCCTTGCAAGATGTGTAAGATTTACAAAAAGCATAACGGTTGGTTTATGGGTGAGTTTAAGGGCGGGGAATGGGAAGAAGGTGCTTGTAAAGAGTGTTGTTGGTTTTACGATAGTAAGTTTGAAGTAGGGGGAAAACAATGAGTGATGCTTTGCAGTTAGAAATCTTATTAAAACAGCTTTTAGACAAAGGCATTATTACGGAATGGTATAAGAACGGCGAAGGTTATCATTGGACTTTCAAGGAAGATAAAAATGAGAATGACGAAAGACCAAGAACTATCAAAATTTAGGATGGATTTAGGACCGGAAGAATACCGCAGACAGTATGAGACTTTATACAGGTTTGCACAGCAGTCGAAACACAGATATTCAAACGTAGAATATACAAAGACTAAAGAAGAGCTTCTGGAAATAAAAGAAAAGTATAAAAACGGTGTATCTAAAAAAGTTATTTATGAAATGCTGGGAATAAAGGAGTAAGTATGACAGTGCAGAATTTATGCGATGAATTAACCACACTTGCACACACAGGACTTGCACAGGCTGAGGTTTGCTTCATGGATGGCTATGAAGTGAAGAACATTGAAAAGGTCATCATTATTGATGAACAGAATATCCAATTAAAAGGACAGGAAGATGAACAATCACGAACAAGTTATTAAAAACTATCTGGAAACACAGATAATTGAAGATGCAGCTTTGAGAGAAAAGTACGATGCAAAAAAACTTAGCGCTTGCTATAAGTACATTGTATCTCAGGCCAGAAAACAGGCGGACAACGGGTGCGCCATGATTGATGATGCAGTCGTTTATAAATGGGCAAGAGACTTCTATCTTGAAGGACCACAGAAAGAAGAAGAACCAGAAGAGGAAGAAACTCTCGAAGAAGAAAAGAAACCTATTCCCAAGGAAAAGAAAGAAGTCTTCACACAGAAAGACGGTGTTACTTACGATTCAGACGGAAACGGGATGTTATTCTAGGAGGCCTTTATGTTTTTGTGTACTTACGAAGATAGAATAACAGTTGTAGACGGAAAGCTTTGCAGAATAGTAAATGCTACTGCCAGAAGAAGAGGCTATGAACACTTAAACTTAGATATTTACAGAGAGTTTGAAGATGAAACAGCCGACTGCAGAAACCTTTATTATTCAATGATGGAAGGCTATAGAGTGGCTTTTCCTGGCACTAAGAACGCATACAACGAAATAGAGCCGGAAGAAGATTTCTCTAAAACACCTTTAATCAAGTGCTTTCCTCATCACGTTTTATCGGCTCATGAAATCGGGCTTATTGCCCTTAAATATGACGGATTCTTTTATACCCTTAAAAAATGGAATGCAACCTCTGACGTTGTTTTCAAGGCTTTAAGGCTCTGGAAGGAACACAAGGAAATAGAGTTTATGCTGGCTGCAGGTTATGACAGAATCGCGCTTAATAAATCATTCTGGAAGTGTTCAGAAAAGAGAAGAAAAGAAATCGTTATGTTTATGAAAACAGACGAAAGATTAAAGGGTTATCCTCTTAAAGATGTTCTGCAGATGATGAAATATAAAGTCTCTGTAGATGAATATTTAAGATTTATAAACTTTCCTTATTCATACAAACTTAATTATCCGGCTTTTAAGTTCTTAGAGAAACACGACAAGTTAACTTATAACGGAGTAGCGCTTTATTGTGATTACAAGAAAATGCTTAATGCATCAGGCCACAAGAAAGATGACTACTGGCTTTATCCTAAAGACTTACAGAAAAAGCATGACGACTTATTCAAAGAGCTTGAGAGACGGGCACTATTGAAGAAAGAAGAAGAGCTTAAAAAGAAACAGGAAGCCTACAGTAAGGCCATTAAAAAATATCTTTCATCAGGTAAGGAAATCGACGGCTATTCCGTTTATGTTCCAGATGATGTATTAGACATAAACTATCAGGCTGAATATCTGCATCAATGTTTAATAACCGCGGACTACATCAAGAAGGTTATAGATAAGCGTTGTGTTCTGGTATTCATCAGAAAGAATAAAAAGCCGGTTGCAACAGTAGAACTTCTGCCCCGAAAAAAGATCGGGCAGTTTTACGCAAACGAGCTAGACAGAAATAACTGTCTTCCAACAGAAGAAGTTAAGGAAGTCTTTAATAAATGGTTAATGGCAGCATAAAGGAGGTTAAACCATGAAAACTAGAGTTGAAGAATTAGAAAACGTTTTATTAGATCAGATTGAAAAACTGAATGACGACAGTTATCTTGAAGATACAGAAAAAGCAAAGGTTTTAATTGAACGCTCAAAGACTATATCAGGACTTGCCAATTCTTTTATAAACGTACAGCAGACTAAGTTAGACGTAGTAAGGGAATTAAACAAAGGCGGCAATCTGTACGAAAGTTATTTAGGTATTGAATCTAAGTCTCCGGTAGGTAAAGCATGAAGAATTTCCGAACAATTTGGAACGACGATACAAACGGCTTTATCCTGAAAAATAGAGATATGGTGTTCCAGCATAAAGCATTTTACGAAGCTTTTATGAAAGAATTCCCTGATTCAAGAGTTACCTACTGCGCGTTTAAGAATCAATGCTGTAGACTTGGAGTTGTATCAAGGAAAAACCCGCACGGCGCTTGTAAATGCCGCCCTCTTTATTCTGAACAGGTTAAAAAGGGATATGTCAGAATTAAGATTGCACAGCCTAACGTATGGGTTATGAAATCTAAGTGGGTATATATGGAAACGCACCCTTGGGAAGACTTTTCAGAGCCTTCTGAATATATATTTTTGGATGGAAACATAAGAAACTTTCATCCAGATAATATTGAGCGTCTGCCTAGAAAACTACAGACTTTATTCATACAGTTTGGAGGTAGAGCAGACACACCGGAGGTTACTCGTTTTAGAATAACTCAGGCAAAGCTCAAAAAAGCACTTCTGGACAGGGGCGAACAATTAGGGCTTGTTTGCAGGACCGGCAATACGAGAACTTTTATTGAAGACCGTAATGCCAGACAGCGCGCACGGATGAAAAGACTTCTACAAGACGATAAGTTCAGGGAAGAATTCAACCGTAAGCGCAGGGAAGCAAAACAAAGGATAAAAGAAAGCGACCCAGAACGCTACAAGAAAATGCTGGAATACCAAAGAGCAGCAGATAAGCGTTATTGGGAAAGACAAAGGAGAAATGGGAAATGAAAAAAAGTGATCTGATTATTTCTATCTTGATTGGGCTTATATTCTCAACTTGTTTTGGGTATATAATTTATATGATTATCTTTTTAATCAAATCTATGAAAGGAATGTAAACATGAGAAAAACTTATTTTACGAAAGAACAGCGCAAGTGGTGGACTAATAACTACAATCAGGTTTTGCATGGTTCCACCGGACAAAGAAAGAGCCGTAAAAGCCCCGAACTGTTTGCAGCGTTCAAAGAGTACATCGACAAGAGCAAGGAACTTCTACAGCTTAAAACAGATATTATTAAAAAGTTCTTTGGTTAAAATAAGAGAGGCCCCCGAAAGAGCCTCTGCAGAAAAATAAAAAAAAAATTAGAGATGAATTTATGTCTACTGACATTATCGTCATTTTTTAATATTTTATCAACAATAAAAAAGGAGTACCCCGTAAAAAGAGTACCCCTTTTTTTATTCATTCATCAGATTACAATGTATAACCGAGAACTCCTGTGTAGCTTGAATCTGGAATAAGACCAACACCACAAACAGAAGGATTTGTTACAACGAATGAACCGTAGAAGAGTAAAGAAACCTGTGTAGAAGGTCCGTCGTCGCTGTCGTCTCCAGATTTTACATTTAAATAATCATCGAAGATTAAGCCGTAAGGACTGTTTTCTTTTCCTTCGTTGTCCATAGCTTCAACATTCTGTTTACCAGGATTGTTGTCTACAATACCATCATCAACCTTGTCTGTGTTTGTGTAAGACCACAATTCAACAGCCTTTGAATCAAGTACATAGAACTTGCCCTTTGGACAGTATGGGTCATCAATGATGTTTTCAATGTAGTTTGTTGAGAAACTTGCAGATACTTCTGAAATTCCTACAGAAGCGTTTTTCTTTTCTTTTGTAGAAGTTGCTGTGAAGTATGTGTTTGTTGTTTCAATTTCTGCAGCAAGTTTAGCAAAGTCTGCATCATTCATGATAATCATATCAGCTTCTGAACCCTGACGGCGAAGCTTTCTGATTAAGTTCTGAACAGCTGTTGAAACTTTTTCAGAATTTGAAGCAGGAAGATAGAAAGCACCAGCGAGACGATCTGCAGCAGTAGAACGGTCTACTCCGAAGAAGTCATCGTCAATGTAACCTGTCCATGTTGAACCTGAACGAGTAGCAACCATTGGAAGCCATCCGTCAAGACCAACTGGCATATTGCCCTGTGAACCGCGGATACAAACAATAGAACCACTTGATACAGTAGCTGTATAAGATGGTGTTACGTTTACTGTGTTTCCGTTGATAGAGTTTACAGTAGCATAGTTTGATGCATTTTCAGAAGCGGCGATTGTTGATTTGAATACGAGTTCTGAACCAACATCAATTTTCATAATTGCATCGTCAGAAAGTGTGATATCGATAGCTGTACTTGTTACAAAGTTGTAAGAAGAACCAGTTACTCCGATTTCACCATAACCACGGCCATAAAGAGCAGCGGCAAGAGTTTTGCGGAATGCTTCAGTAGCAGCAAACATTTTGTTACCAGCAACTTTCATGTAAGCACCGCGTTTTGATACAGAAGCCTGAACTTCTGCAGCTGTCATTGAATAAACACTGAACAAGCGTCCTGGCTGTACAGAGAACTCAGCGTTCTTTGAAGCTTTGAGAGCGTTTGCTTTTGCTGTGTTGAAGTTTGAAGATACAGCACCACCGCGGCCATAGAGAGCTGCGAAGTTCTGTGTCTTTCCTTCTACACGTGTTTTTTCAATTTTCTTCAACACTGGTGAGTTTCTGAAAAGAAGGTTTTCAACACCGTCTTTATACCAGGTTTTAAGAATGGCTGTTATAGCCTGATCATTAGAAATTCCCATAATTATTTTCTCCTTTAATCATTGGGGTAATTTTATCAAGGGCGCATTTTTCGTAGCGTCCAACCATCCAACCTATTACTTTATATGTAATCTTAAATGCAAAGAAGCAAATAAGAGAACATTAATAATAAAATAAATCAAAGATGCCGGAAAGCAAGGAACCGCAAGAGTTACAATACTAAACATCACAAAGCAAACATAAAGAGTTATTAAAAGGCTTTTCTTTGTTAAAAAATCTTTCAACTTAGTAAGCATTTATAACCCCCTAGGCTGTAGGCTTTGGATTTTCAATTTCTGCTACATAATAAGCAGCGGCAAGGATTTCTTCTGCTGTGTCTGCAGATGAAGGATAACCCCATGCAACTTTAATTGTATCTGTAGCGGCTGCAACGTCTTCAAAAGTTACAGTGAGGTCTGTTCCGATTGCATCACTGTCAAGAATAGCGCTTTCTGTTACGTCAATGATTGCCCAGTTTGTGAAGTCCTGAATATCAGCAAATTCAATCAATACCGGGGCTGTGTCTTTGTAGTCTACTGCAGTTTCAGAAGGTGTCTGTTTTGCAATAGTTGGAGTTGTTGTAACTGTATAAGTTACTTTATCCATAGCGCCATAATCAGAAGAAGGCTCTATTTCACCTGTAACAGCGTTAATAGTTGCCACTCTGTTTTTTTCAATCTTTCCGTCTGCAACAGGCACTTCTTCGTGATTGATTTCAAGATAGTCTACCTGTTCATGACTGTTAACAGAGATTTTAGTAATATGATAGTTTCCACTCTTTTTCATTTGTTAACCTCTCTGTTTTTCAAGGTCTTCTTCAAGCTCTTTCATGAATTCTTCAAGTTCTTCTTCGCTTGCTTCTTCTTCGTCAGATTCAGCCTCTTCTTCGTCAGCCTTTGCTTCTTCTGCATCAGCTTCTTCTTTCTTTTCTTCGGCTTCGTCTTTTGCTTCTTCAATGAGTTCTTCTTTTGCTTCTGCTGCCTCTGGCTCTGCTTCAACAGCTTCTGCAACAGGCTCTCCATCAACGGTTACGTCTGTTTCAACTTTTCCGTCTTCCGAAACGTCTGCTTTAACTTCAACTTCTGATTCTGCCCCGAAAGCCTTAGAAACTCTGTCAAGCTGGTTTGTTACCTTTGCAATAAGATCAGCTACATAAGCGTCAGATTCCGGCTTTTCTTCAAGTGAATCATAGTCTTCAAAAGCCTTTGTAGCAAGGTCGAAGTCTTCACCTTCAATAGCCTTTAATTTTTCATTGAATGGAGAAAGCTGTTCATCATATTTGCTCTTGAACTCTGCTTTTCTTTCATCAGTTTCAAATCTATCAAAGGCTTCCTGTGCTGGCTTCATAACTTCTTCATAGATAACCTTTTCAAGAATGTTCATTCTTTCATTAAGGTTATCAAGTTTAGCTAAGATTTCTTCATTTAATTCCATAGTTGGTTCTCCTATATATTATAAATAGATATTTTATACGACATAATTGTCAGTCATCGTATTTGCAACGTTAATGTTTTCCGGGGCTATTTCAGGTGCCGGAGGGATGGCTTCATTCATCATACCGGCATTCATTGGCTCGCCCATTGGCATTTCTCCCGTCATCGGCTGTTCTCCCATTGGTTGCTCTGTTGGTGCGCCTTCTGGAGGAACTTCTTCCTCTTCCGGCCTCATGGCTTCCGATGTATCCTGAATAGCATTGTAAAGCAACATCAATTTATCAATGTCTGCTTTATTCTGTTCATAGTTAGCACCTCTTAAAGATAACATCATATTAAGACATTCTTCTTTAAGTGTTGGTATTGGAATATATGGAGGAATGACTGGAACTTCATCACCTTCAATTGTTTCTTTAATCAGGCTCATAACAGCATTCAACGCATTTGTTGTAATGTTGTATGCGCTTTCAATATCAGGCAATTCAAGGTATTTAGCAATATGAGACTGAGGAATAATTCCAGCCTGTGCTAAAGACTGTAACTGCTGGAGTTTTGTAGAAGGGTCTTTTGAAAGACTTTCAGCAGCAGAGAATTGAATATTAAAGCTCTTTGCTGCACCGATTAAATCATCCCAGTTGAGCATAGCCCTTGTTTTTTCCTGTGGAAGAATTAATTCTTTTGCATCAAGAATATTAATACATTTCTTTGCTAAATCTACATAACATCTGATAACCTGATTCAATTGAGTTTCAAAACGATCTGATTCGATATTTTCCATAGTGCTTAAAGCAATACCGGAATTAAGGCCCTGCGGCTTTTGTGATGTTGCAGAAAGCTGAGAAATACCAACAAGCTCGTATGCATCCTGTTTGTATTTGTCAATCAAGTCTCTGTACTGAGGGTCAATAATTCTCTGTTCATCACAGATAACCGGCACTCCGCTTGCACCTGGAATAGGTCTATAAGGGATAACCTGTCCCACTTCATTATTAAGAGAGCCTGCCTTTACGTCTGTACCTTCTGGTACCCAGTATGTTTTAGGCATGTTTCTTTTGGCTGCAATTGCACAGGTTTTCATTAAGTTGTCTATCTGGTCCTGTATACCAAAAAGCACATCAACAACAGAAGAACAGCTAGAACCAAAGAGAGGCTTATTGTAGTAAATCTGTACAAAAGGTAATTCTTTTTCATAAGTTTCTACCTGCTTGTAATTAGCCTCAGGAATCCATGTGTAGAATACTTTTTCTTTTGTATTCCAGTAACGTGTATAAGTAACTAAGTCCTGAGAAGTTTTAATATCAAAAGGCAGTAATGCTTTAGGATATTTCTTGCATTCCCAAAGCAATTCTGTATTTCTGTTATAACTGTCTTCTGCCGGATTTGTATAAACGGTCCATGGAAGCATTCTCTCAATACCAGTATTAGAAACATAAATCATTCCGCGTTCAAAGATACATGCATCCTTAAAGGCAAGAGTAACTATGTCGTTTACGTTGTATTCATCAAAGAGAACATCAAAGAACTGCTGAGCCTGTGTACAAAGCTCGAAGTCTTTCCACGAACCGTTAACGCTGTTAAAGAAAGGTCTTACTTTCTGACATGCTATTTTTGATGTTAAAGTGTCTACACAAGAGCGGATAACGTTTTCATTTACGTTGTTAGTTGTTTCTCCGTTCCAGTAATAGCCTACAGACTGATATCTGTCTAAATCATCAAAAGTAATGTGATTGTCATATTCATACATCCATAAATTACGAAGCATTTTATAACGCTTGTTTTCATTTACAGATTTGAGATAAGAAACCTTTTGTCTGATTCTATCATAACGCATCTACCAGCCTCCTTTATCCTCTGCACTAGGCTGCTGTAAAGGTTGAGGTTGACCCATTGGAGATTGCGACATAGCATTTAATACAGTAGCCTGCATGTCATTTGCAATCCCTTTGAGCTTTTTTGATTCTTCATCTCTTGCTTTCTGTTCTGCAAGAAGTCTGTTTGTATCAACTGAATAATCAAGTCCTAAGTTCATTTATCACCTCTCTTAAAGAATGGACTGTCTATTTTGTGAGTAAGGTCTTTTCCCTTATCTTCTGAAATAGACGGGTCCATTACAATGTCTTTAATCACCTTTACGGCAATAACCTTTGTAAGCAAGTTTTTTACTCCAGAAGGATTATGTGCTTCAAATAACTGCATCTCTTACTCCTTAAATAAACTTTCCTGCAAGACTCATTAAAGCGCCTAAAGGTCCCATCATCTCCATATAACGAAGCTGTTCCTGTGCGCGTGCGTCTGCATTAACAGAAAGCTGTGCTTTGAGATTTTCAAAGTACTGCAACCACTGAGCGTATTTTTCATCACCCATAGAGTTGCGCATAAGGTCTTCTGCTTTTCCAAGCTGTCCTGCCCCGTAAGCGTTCTTTGCATCCAAAACACCCTGTTTCTGAGCAGCAGAAAGTCCACCCCAAACATCTGCAAGATTCATGTCTGTTTCTGCCTGCTTGAGTACGTCAAGCTGCTGGTTTTCTCTTTCTGTCTGTCTTTCCATGTTTGCTTCCTGGCGCTTCTTCCACAAAGAATCTTTATGTTCTGCAGCACCATGATTAAGCCCTGCACTAAAGCCTCTTGCAGCATTTCCAATAGCAGTCATGGCAGAATTAAGAATAAGGTTGTTTCTTGTTTTCTTTCCGTCCGGGTCTGTTGCTGTGTTGAATTCTCCATTCTTCCAAGCCTGCCAGATAGACTTAGGGAAGATTCCTTCCTGTTTAGCCTTGTCTCCAATAAACTCGTAAGTTGAAAGATCGTTGTTGTTACCCTTTGTCATATCAAAATCACCAAGTCTATTTACGCCTGCCTGTGCGTTTTTAGATGCAGTTGTTGTCTTATCCGATTCGTTTCCTTCTCCGAGATTTTGTAAAGCTGAATCTTCACGAGCAGTTGCAGCAACATCTTTCATAGCCTGTGTCCTTTGTTCTTCTGTCAAAACGTTTCCGTCTTTATCTTTACCTTCGTGATACATATTAATTTTATCACGAGTTTTTGCAGCTTCTTCATATCCACGCTTTACAGCATCAACAAAACTTTCTTCTTCCTCTGCTGGCTTTTTGTTTCCTTTCTGTTCTGCATCAAGAACTTTAAAACGGTTTTCAGCTTCTTCTTCTGTTTTTACCTGAACACTAGAAGGAATCTTACGTCCCTTGTATTCTGTAATATTTCCGTTTACGTCTCTTTTAGTGTATGGATTTCCAGAATCTTTTTTAGCCTGTGCTTGCTGTGTTGCAGTCTGTGAGCCTTTTCTGGCCTGTTCCTGTTCCCAAGCCTGCCATTCTGCGTAGTTTGTCTGTGGATTATATGGATTCTTTTCTGCCATGATTTACTCCTTAAAGAAGATTTCCTACAAGACCAAGACCAGCGTTTGTCCACTTCTGTGCGTTTGATTCCTGTCCGCTTTCTGTTCCCATAACCTGCCCTTTAGCACCAAGGCCCTGTCCTAAACTCTGAGCCGCTGCATTGTACTGGTTAGCAAGTGCGTTATTGTAAGTGTCTGCAGCCTGAGAAGCGCCCATTGTTGCAGCCTGCGCCTTTGTAAGTCCTGCGTTTCTTGCAGCGCCCTGAGCCTGCGCCCCTGCGTTTACAGCCTGCTGCTGTGCGCCTGCAGATGCCATCTGACGTGCTTTATCATACATGGCACCCGATGTATACTGTTCTGCAAGCTTGTTATATT
>Ga0265299_10000900_pt1 | contig 35890 bp, 46 predicted proteins | sample AusTroGonzalo_MG_4_FD_193485 | JGI IMG/M metagenome (GOLD analysis project Ga0265299, IMG submission 193485) | Bovine rumen microbial communities from tropical cattle in Woodstock, Queensland, Australia - Gonzalo_02 | ecosystem: Host-associated > Mammals > Digestive system > Stomach > Rumen ... | reverse complement strand
GCAAGAGCAACAATCAAAGGCGAGGCAGAAATGCTTCGCCTTTTTGTTTTAGTACCCCTTGCACTATGTTTTGCTTGAATTAAAAATGAACAATTAAGAATTAGAAATGCAAATAGATTTCGGTAGCATAGAGAGTATTATTGGCTTGCTCTTTGGTGGCGGTGGTATAGGTGCTTTGCTCACTTGGAAATTCACAAAACGCAAGGCAAACGCAGAAGCAGGGAGCGCAGAGGTGGATTTGGCGCAAAAGGTGCAAGACACCTATCAGGATATGCTTGAGTACAAGCAGAAAGAAGTTGAAGATAACCATAGGCTCATAGATGAGCTGCGAGCGGATCGAGACCACTACAAAGCAGGCTATGAGGAAATGCGAGACAGACAGGACAAGACCGAAGAAAAGGTGCGATGTCTTGAAGAGAAAGTTGCTAAAAATGCAAGCGAGCTTGATATGATGCGCCCTTTAACTTGTAGTGTCTTTAATTGCGAATCGCGCAGAGTTATCTTGTCAAATGATGAAGATAAAAGTCCAAAGCGCAAAACAACTAAAAAGGCTGCGAAATGAAACTGACTCAACACTTTACACTTGAGGAACTTGTTGCCAGCTCTACTGCAAAGGCAAAAGGCATTAAAAACACACCATCCACGCAAGAGATAGTTAACCTAACGGCTCTTTGCGTTTGTGTGCTTGAGCCACTTCGCCAATGGTGGGGCAAAGAGGTCAAGATTGGTTCTGGCTTCCGGTGCGCAAAACTGAATGCAGCAGTTGGTGGCGTTAGCAATAGCCAACATATGACTGGGCAAGCAGCAGACCTTTGTCTTGATGGTGACATCCAGAAAGGCAAGCGGTGGTTTGATTACATCAAGCGCACTCTGCCATTTGACCAACTCATTTGGGAACATAACACCAAAGGCACATACTGGGTTCATGTATCATATAACGCACAAAACAAGAATCGCAGACAAGTTATTGACAATTTATTGAAGAAATAGGTTCTTTTTCATATTATTCTTTACCTTATTTGATTACGTTTTCGACTTGAAAAGCCTCGCTGCGAAGCGGGGCTTTTTGCTTTACGGCACATAGTACCCCTTGACATACTTTTCAAACGAAAAGTATATGGCAGAAGATCTAGATAATGGTTACATCAGTATCGAAGGCTACAAGGAAAACGCAATGATACTGGATCACCTATTGACAACCGATGCAGACTTTGCAAAGGCTTTCCGTCAGTTGATACGCAAGTCACTCCAGGCAGCGAAAAGGCGCATAGGTAGTGACATAAGGTTTTCGTCTGCAATAAAGCAAGATCCGCGAGATGCTTACAAGGCCGTAAAGGTGGCTGCATACAAAAGCATATTTGGTGGTAGCATCAGCATCTTAAGCAAAAGAAAGGCTGGCTCCTTGCGAACAACCTACCATCCACCGCATACCCTAACATCAGGGCAAAGGGGTGGAAACAGAAGGGCAATAAGCGCACGAACCATGAATGTGATGTCATATTATGGAGATGATAGAAGTTTCATTTTAAGGTGGCTTGAAGAGGGAACAGAGGAGCGCATAGTGAACTTTAAGCCAGATGATAGGCGGGAGCATATACATCGTGGCTCTCGCGGTGGAAATGTCGACAAGTACGGCAAAACCATCAATACTGGTAAAAGAGGCAGACTTGTCAAGGGCAATGTCTTTTCTCTAAATGCACCGAAGGAAATGCAGCAGGCTGTGAATGAAATATCAGAAGCAATAGTTGAATACATAAACAAAGTTATAGATGGCAAACAGTGACTTTCTCATCCGCGCGAAAGCGGACACTAGTAACTATGATGCAAACATAGCGAAAGCGAAGAAACAACTTGACAATTTTGCAAATGCAAATTTGAGTGCGGGTGGCATTTTGAAGCAAATGTCAGGTCAACTTGTATCTACTGCTGCGAAGTTTGCAAGTTTTGGTGCTGCTGTTGGTGGCGCAATGAAGTTGGCAAAGGATGCTTTCTTCGCAAGCGAGCAGAGCCTTGATGAATGGGGAAGGACTGTTGCATCTACGGAAAGCCTATATAAAGGCTTCTTAAATTCGCTGAATACTGGAGATATTAGCGGATATTTAAGTAATATTAGCGAAATAACAAGAGCAGCGAGAGAAGCCTATAATGCGATGGATGAGCTGGCAACTTATAACGCATTCAATCGCGTTAATATGGCAGAGGCAAGAAGTGGTTATACTGAAGCCGTTGCAGATTATAGGGAAGGAAAAGGAAGCAAGGATAGTGTTCAACAGGCGAGTGACAATTTGATAAAAGAACTTGAGACTCGCCAAAAGATGCAGCAAGAAGCATACGAAACAGCTATCAAGGAGTTGGCTGCGGAGCGAGGTGTAGATGCGCAGGATCTTCGTGCTGTTATGACAGGCACTTATGGCAATTATAAGGAGCTGAAAAGTATAGAATTGAGTGGAAAATCGGCAAACACTTGGGGTGGCGGTGCTGGTGGTGGTGGTATGTTTGGCTTTGCTGGTGGAACATCCACAAAGTCATTTGCAGTAAACGAACAAGAAAGACTTGCTCAAGCACTAAGAAACATAAACGACACAGAACTTGATGCCCTGCAAGCACTTGGCGAAACCGCAAAAATGACAAGTGTTGAAATAAACAACCAAAGGAAACAAGTTGCTAGAATATTAAATGGCAGGGAGCCAGGAACAAGTAGTGGAACAGGTGGCGGTGGCAGAACTAGTGGCTCTGGAAATAATAAGGTTATAGCAGAAAAAGAGCTGACTCCACTCCAAAAGGCACAAAAGGAAATATCAAGTCTTACCGATGAAGCATTGACTGCCGATAGCGCAAGACTTGAAGTTATAAAGAAGGAAATTGCTGCACTTCAGCAAGAAGTGGCATATTACAAAGAAATAGAGCAAATTGTCACAGGCAATCTTCCAAAACTGAATCAGCGAGTTGGTGTAGTTCCTGAAGAAATTGCGAGAATGGAAGCAACTGCTCCTGCCATTGGTGCAAATAAAAACGCAATGATGGACAAGATGCAAGCCGAACTTGCAGCAGTTGATACATCAACATTTGACATAATGCTGCGTACAGTTGTGCAGCATGGAATTGACTCTGTGGATCCAGACTTGACAACCATCCGCGACAAGATAGCAAAAGGATTGGATATCCCAGAAGAGGAATGGCAAGCATTGCAAAACAAGATAAATGAGCATCTGCAATCTCTTGGCATTGAGCCTATCAATATAGACTTCAACACAGGAGAGATAAAGACACTTAAGAAAGAGGGCGCATCAATAGAACAAGCATGGAGTGGAGTTGCAAAGTCTCTTGAGTCAGCAGGCGGTGCTTTGTCGGCCTTTGAAGATCCTGCACTCAATGTTGCAGGCACTATTGCGAAGTCACTTGCCAATGTAGCCTTTGCCTTTGCCCAATCCCTCAAGGGAACCGCAACACCTTGGGATTTCATTGCTGGTGTAGCAGGCGGTGTTGCAGCAATGGCAGCAGCAGTTGCAGCAATTAAGTCCATTGGAAAAGACACAGGTAACTATGCAGATGGTGGCATCATCCCAGGCAATAGTTATAGTGGTGATAACATGATTGCCCATGTTAATTCAGGCGAGTTAATTCTCAATAGGGCTGCCCAATCATCCCTTGCCAGTCAACTGCAAGGCTCTGGTGGCAATGTTGGCAAGTCTGAGGCAATAGTAACATCTGACACCATTAAACTTGTTTTGAGGAATGGCGCACAAAAAAGAGGTAAAACAATAAGCAATTATTTGGAACTATGAGCTACGGAGTGAGGTGGAGAGTCAATTTCATTGCTCGAAATGGTGACTCTTATAGAATAGACATTTTGCAATCTGGTTACACAAGTGAAGATATCACTCTTCTGCGTGGAGCCGAGAATCCCATTGAAACCGAAGAGGACAATTCCGATGATTTGTTTGCACCCATCCGCAAGCAGACAGGAACACTTAGGATTGCAGACGATGGCTTCGACTTGGATGGAAATGAATTTGATTACACAGAATTGCTGCCAGCCAACTTGCTGGATCATCAAGTGCAGTTGTATCAGGGCAACACTCTTCGTTGGATAGGCTACATAAGAGATGACGAGCTTACAAGTCCACTCTTTGAAGCCGTAAGCATCAGGGAGTATCATCTTGTTTGCCCTTTGGGAATGTTGTATGAGACACCTTTCACGTTCACCAATTCCGATTCCGTTCATACTTCTGCAATAACGATTGGTCAAATCCTATACAAAGCACTCAACACTATTGGTGTAAGTTGGGAATATGTCTGCAAAACAAACAATCTGCCAGACCGACAAGATTTGACCGCTTGCATATCACTCACCAACTTTTGCGATGTCACAAAAGCCACATATAACTCAAGCACGAATGTTGCAACATGGGAAGATGGAACATGGGGAGATGTGCTTGAAGAAATCTGCAAATTCTGGGGATGGACAATGTATTCAAGGGCCTTGACTGTCTTTTTGCTTTCGAGAGCAGAAAATGTGCCATTTACACATTTCGATTTTGAAGACTTGGAAGACGATGCAGAGTACACACTTGCAGATGATTCAGGCTCCCAGATACAGACTCACGATTTAGAGGAACTTAATTATGCCTCGACAAACCATAATGAGTCTGCTGCAAACGGCAAGCGAAATATCAAGATAACAGCAGATGTAAATCCGAAAAATGATGTTATCAATCCAAGGCTGAATGAACTTGAGTACGACCTCATCCCTGCAACTGGTGGCGGTGGGATTCATGTGGCAGGAGATTATTCCTACGTTCAACTCAAGCAGAAGATGAACGGCTTAAACACAATAACTGTAAACCAAGGAAATCTCTTGCTCTATACTAACAATGTTCTTCAGACAGGCAGAGTTGCACCCTTTGTTGTAGAGATGGATGACTGCTGGAAAACACCGCTTGAGGGAGAAAGCGACAAGACGGACATCAATTTGAAGAATGACATTGTAGTTTGGTGGGGAACTTATGAGCCATCCAATCCGTATCTTCGAAGAATTTTCTCTGCCAGAACAATGGAAGATGTTGTGCTTCAACCAGGCAGCATGATAAGCATCACAGCAAACACAAGGCGCAACCTTATGGATGCCGATCCATATAACTACAATTCAACTGTGCCAAGTGGCACAAAGATTCTCGCACTTAACTTGGTTCTTCGTGTAGGCAACAAGTATTGGAGTGGCACTTATAACACCTCAACGAAAGTCTACAATGGTTCGTGGTCTGACAATCCAGCATTCCTTTATGCCAACACAGATGAAGTGGATAGTGGAAAGATTGCCACGACAAGAGACTTGCTCGATCCTCACAAGGGAGCCTCTGGCTATTGCATCTATGTAGATCAGGCAATGCGTGGAAGAATGGAGATTGCGGTGCTTTATATGTTGGGCAACTCATCGCAGACAGATTTCAAGATTCATTGTGTACTTGACAATCTCAAAGTGTCTATCTACAATCAGGATGATGTTATACAACCGACTGCCAAAGACACGCAAGAATACAAAGGGCAAGCATCAACAGACTTCCATGAGGATTTGGATGTGGACTTGGCACTCGCATCTGGTGACAATAACAAGTACGGAGTTGGGCAAGTCTATGATGTGGAATTTAACTTGCTAACGACAGTACCATTCCGCAAGGCATCAGGAACGGAAAACTTGCAACCAGAAGCGAGATTGCTTGAAAAGATGATATCGGCATATTCTTCAGTCGCAAAGAAATGTGTTCTTGAGATTATGGATGATGCGAATGTGGATCTTCCAAACGCAACATTCTACAACTATTGGGCAGGGAGTGATGGTTTCAATTTCCTTTGCTCTACGCACAACTGGCGAGATGCGACAATGCAACTGACAATCGTAAATAAATAATAATATGGCAACATTAGGCATCAATATTTGGATTTGCTTGGGAGAGGGTAGTGCTGCGCAGATTATTGCAGGCACTCGAAGCAATGAGATACAAACATCTATTGACACAATAGAGATAAGCAGCCCCACAAGCGGAATTTGGAAGGAACACATAACTGGCAGAAAGGAATGGAGCTTTACGACTGGATTTTTGTTGCTCACATCCAATCAGGCAAAAGATTTGCTCAATATAGGGCAAAGTTTTGTAGTGCAGATTCTTTCAAGAGAGGGCACAACAGTAGGAACACTCCTTCAAGGCACAGCAACTCTTAAATCTTGCAAGATAACGGCTTCGATCGGAAATCTCTGTCAAGGCTCATTCCAATTCGAGGGAAATGGAGAGCTGGCAGAGCCTACATAGTATTAGTTAGTTTTGGTTAATGTTGGAAAGGCGAGGCAGGGATGCTTCGCCTTTTTTGTTTTAGTACCCCTTAGAGCCACTTATGTCTGCTTTTTAGAAAGTACAAATTTTAATTAAACAGATATGAGCAATTTATTTAGCGGTTGGTTTAAGCGCGAATCGGCTCCCACTCCAGGAGTGCCAACCTCTACTGCTGAAAAAGCAGCACAGGTAGTGGCAGGCGTAGAGTGGAAAGAGAGAGTCGTAACTCCAACAGGGAGAAAGTCGCTTATAGTGCCCGCATGGTTTCGAGGTGTCTCGCTAATCATGCAAACAATGGGCCAAATGCGAGTACAATACCAGAGAATGAATGGAGAAGGTGGCAACTTTGTCGAAGACCGCTATGGTGATGCAAGGCGTTTGAATTGGCTCCTTCAAGTAAGGCCTAATCCTTTAATGACTGCATCGCAAATGCAGGAACAGATAGAGTTTCGCAAAATCTATTATGGTAATGCCTATGTATGGATCGAGCGGAATGCAAGCGGATGGCCTCTCGCTCTTTGGCTTTGTACTGGCGGGGGCTACAATCCTTTGACAGACACATACCAGCTTACCTATAACAGAGACACTCACCCTGCCATATTCATAGAAGCAAGTAGTGAGGATGTCTTGCACTTTAAGAACACCTTTATGACAGATGACTATTTCATGGGAGTTCCAACAATAGTCTACGCCATGAAGACACTCTCAATCGCAGCCACAGCAGATGAGCAGACACTCAAGGACATGGCGAAGGGTGGTAAGCACAAAATCATCTTGCAAGAGGAAAAATCACCTACACTTGGCACCAGGGGAAGAGCAAGCAAAGACCAACTCAAGAAAGTTGCTCAAGACTTCGCAAGCGACTGGGATGGTGGAGATGTTGTTTTGCTTGACAATGTGGCAGACACAAAGATTGTCAGCCAGACTGCACAGGAATTGAGGATGCTCGAAAGCAGAGGATTTGAGGTTAACGACATTGCAAGGATTCTTGGTATCCCGCGCATTATGATGATGGAAGATCAAGGTGCTTCATACAAGATGCCAGAACACGCAACACAGGAATTTCTGCTTCGTACTATTCAGCCTCGCATAAGGTCTTGCGAAGATGAGTACAACTCCAAACTTCTAAGCGAGTATGACTTTGGCAAGAGGCGTATCCATGTGTGCGAGCTTGCTCTTCGAAGACTTGATGCGAAAGGGCAGGCAGAAATCGACAAACTGCATCTCGAATCAGGATGGAGTGTTAATGAATTGCGCAGCCAATATGATTTGCCCAGCATCGAGGAAGGTAATGCCCACTATGTCAGCACTAATCTTGCAGAGGTTGGCAGCGAGAAGTTGAGAAGCAATGGCGGTGGCAGACCATCCGAAACACCAATAGAAACCAATAAAGACTCTCAAGAGGGAGAAGGGGGTGCAGAATGAAGTGGCTCACACTTGAATACATAAAAGAGCATAGCAGAATAGACTATGACATAGAAGACAATCTGCTGACTCTGTATGGAGAATCAGCAGAAGAGATGGTGCTGAATGTGCTTAATAGGAGTTACAACAATGTCCTTGAGACTTATAACGAAATTCCAGCACCATTGTATCAGGCTGCATTGATGCTTGTAGATTTGAGTTATCAGCAACGATGCCCAATCTCAATGCAAAACCTCTACACAGTACCCTACACATTTGACTTTCTTGTAAAGCCGTACATGAGACTCACAAACGATTGTTCCTGTAAATACTAAAAACACTATAAAATGGATTGCGATATTTTGAAAATTGTCAGAGGGAATGACTTTACAACCCGCATGACTATAATTGCAGTCGATCCTGCTGGCAAGGTGATAGATGACTTTAGCCTTGCTGCTTCGACAAACATTGTTGTAAAATACACTCGCGCAGATGTTGCCACTCCCATTGAGGAATACGATATCAATGGAAACGATATCACTATACAATGGAGTGACTTGAATCTTGGCAGCTATGGCTTTGAAATTACAGGAGAGTTCGATGGTGAAGCATGGAGATATGCAGCTCGCATTCTCTTTAGCATAGTTGCAGACAATGCAAGTGCAAACATCCCAGAAGGATATCTTGTGGATGGTGTCTTTGTGATGAACAAATGGCTTCGATTGCTTGCGGTTGGAAGTGTTCATAATGGTTACACCTATACGCCATCAGTTTCTCAAGCTGGCATCATATCTTGGACTAACGATGGTGGTTTGCCAAATCCAGAGCCTGTAAACATCAAAGGCCCGCAAGGCCCGCAAGGCCCGCAAGGGGAGCCAGGAAGCGATGCGGATGTAACCGCAGAGAATATTGCATCCGCGTTAGGCTACACTCCGCAAGCGCAACTTGTAAGCGGTACAAACATTAAAACCATCAACAATCAGTCGCTTCTTGGTAGTGGGAACATTGAAATTCAAGGTGGTGGTGCAGTTGATAGTGTAAATGGCAAGACTGGTGTTGTGGTATTAAATGCGAGTGATGTAGGGGCTTATGAGTTGCCAGAAACAGGAATACCAGCCGCAGATTTAGCAACATCTGTACAAACCTCTCTTGGTCTCGCTAATTCTGCTATACAACAAATAAAGACCATCAATGGGAACAGCCTTTTAGGTAGTGGGAATATAGTTACCACAGAAGAAACTGTTGTTTTTGATGGCACACCAACACAAAGCAGCACTAATGGTGTGACAAGCGGTGGTGTGTTTGATTATGCAAGCGGTGTTGTGCCTTTTGTTGCCACATCTCACACTCTTGCAGATGCAGTTGCAGAAGTTCCTTCTGCCGAAAGGTATGTGGGCAAGATTGTGGAGTTTACAGATACAAATGGCAATCATCAGAAGTATAGATTTATGGGCAAATACTATACCGATATTGATTGGGCTGCAACAACAACTCCGAGTGCTTGGCTTGACTTGAACAATGAAGATAAGTACATTGTAACATACTTTAGACTGACACCATCCAGAGAAGGTGGAATAACTGGTTCTATTGATTCAAGCGGTAACATAACTGAAAGTTCAAGTGGCAGCTTCATATATGACTATTTAGAAATACCAGAAAATGGTATGACAATAACTGGAGGTTTCTTTAGTAGATATGTACTTTACGATGAAAATAAAACTAAACTTTCAACTGCATTGCTTTATGGTAAAGTATCTCTTACGCGAAACAACAATGCAAGATATGTGAGGGCAAATGGTGCATTGAATTGGAAAATAGGACAAGAGCCAGGTTCTTCATCTTCTACACCACCGATAAAACAACATGTTGAGGTCATACCTAAATATGAGAGTCTTGTAGACTATTTTGATGCAGATGGATGGTCTGAGACTTATTCCCCATATATAAGACTGAAAAAAGGAGAATCAATTTCTCTGTTTGAGATGGGGAGCGACACACCTTCAAATGCTTTCTTGGCACTAACTCCGTATGATTTAGAGTATAATGCAAAAACTAGCATTTCAACTGTAAGTCCTTATACCATGACAGTAGACGGTTATGTTAAAATAGGCGCAAATGTCGATACAACGAGAGCAAGAGTTCAAGCAAAAAGGATAATAAGCAAGAGTGTTGCAAGAACAACTGCAAAGAAAAGACTGCTTGTTGTGGGAGATTCAATATCTGTATATACTTATGATAACACACTTGCAAAAGATGTTAAACAAGGTTATCCATACTTTACTGCAATAGAAGGAGAGCATGAAATAAGTGTTACAAATCAAGCGGTAAGCGGACAAAATTGCAGCCAACAATACACAGTCTTACAAGGTAAAGATTTGAGCGTATATGATGCTATAACAATCTTTGTGGGGACAAATGACTATGGCTATAATGCCACAGTAGCAACTTTCAAGACAAATCTTGAAACGATGGTTGAGTACATCATAGCACAAAAGCCTTCAATAAAGATTGGACTTTGCACACTCATTCATCGTGCAAGTGCATGGGATAGTGCAAACAATGTAGAGGTTGCAAATGCAGCAGGCGCGGTTTTGAGTGGTTTTTCACAAGCAATTAGAGAAGTTGGTCAGAAGTATGGTCTGCCAGTTCTTGACTTATGGAACGAGTGCCAGTGCAATTTCAATTATTCAACTTATGTTTCCAATTATTCTTCTAATGCAACAGCTGGTGGTGATGGAACTCATCCTACAAATGAGGCGCACAAGTTGTTCATTTATCCACTTTACAGAGAGTTCTTGAAGAAGTTATTTGCAGAGTAAAAAGCTAGTTAGTAGATAGTTTTAGTTTAGATGAGGTTAATAGTTTGTTGGTAGGGGGAAGCCGTGACGAGTTCCCTGAATGGCGTCAGCCTACTGGCGCACAAGACGCATATATGAAAGGCGACAAGGTAAGTCACAATGAAAAGCATTGGATTTCAGATGTCGATGCGAATGTGTGGGAGCCAGGAGTGTACGGATGGAGCGAAGCAGAGTAGTACCCCCACAAACTAAAAGCACACGATAGGTATGGAAAAAGGATATCAAAGTGGATTGCGCAGGCATCGCATCATTGTGCTTAATAGGGCAGAAGCGGTGGCTGGCAAGTTCGGTCTTGATTCAGCAGGAATTGAATGGATCGAGTCTGGCGAAGTGTGGGCAGATGTCACTTGGACTAAGGGTAAAGCTGCCATGAATGTTGGAGCCCTCGATGCTTATGCAGTAAAGATGTTTCGTATAAACTGGAACGGCTTTACCAATGAGAGAAGTCGCATCGTGTACGATGGCAAGACATATCAAATTCTGCCTGACACATTCCATCGCAGCCACTTCGAGAATACCATCCAATTCCATGCTCAACTCATAATAAACCAAAACGAGAATGCCACAAGCAGCGATTATTCACTTTAACACGCCAGAACTCACAGAGGCTTGCATCTTGTCTTTGAGAAAGACTGGGTGCTTTTGGCCTGTGACCATCCTTGACAATAGCGACAGCAGACCTTTCGAGGTGAAGCTGCCCAATGTGACTGTGCTTGACAATACCAAAGGCCAACTCATAGACTTTGATGCAGAGCTCGCCAAATATCCAGACCGCTCCTTTGACAAAACGAAGGTGAGCAATTTTGGATCGGTGAAGCATATGTTGAGTGTGCAGTATCTTTGGGATGTGCTTGAAGATGGCTTCATTCTGCTTGATAGTGACATATTGCTCCGCAAGTCAATCAAGTTCCTTTGGGATGAGCGGTTTGCTGCATCTGGAAAAGTGCAGTACTTGCAGAAGGTAGGCCGTAAAGAGAAAGACAGGCTCATGCCTATGCTTCTCTATATGAACGTTCCTTTGCTCAAGGCAAACGGAGCAAGGTTCTTTGATCCGCAAAGGTCATGGTGGCTTCAAAAGGGAGAGAACAATGTGGCGAATATGTACGACACAGGTGCTTGCTTGCTTGAAGACATTAGAAAAACAAAGCCTCAATTAGTAGCAAGGTGCTATCCGAATCTTTACGATTATTATGCACACTATGGCTCTGGAAGCTGGCGAAATACTGACAAAGAAGAGCAGTTGAGGTGGCTTGCTAAGTTTGCAACTCTATGGAAGCCGAATGGAAAGTACAAGTTGGGTGCTGTTAAGGATGAATCGCAAGCAAATGCAAAGATTTACATCTGCGCACATACCGACTTTGTACCCCAGGTAAAGCATCCTGTCTATGAGACCATAGATGCAAGAGAATTGGGCGAAGACAAGAGAGGCATTTTCTTGAGTGAAATCTTCACTTATCAGAAGATTGCAAAAAAGAAGGTATTGCCGAAAGTTATCGGTTTTTGCGGGTATCGCAAATACTTTGACTTTATGGATGATGTGCCCACACTCACAGAAGACACAAGAATTGTGAGCAAGCGCACCAACTTGGGAATGCCAATGCAAGATCAATATTCAAGATTCGCCAATCCTGCTGACTTGCAACTTTGCACAGAGGTCATTGATGAGAAATTCAAAGACTTTGCAGATTCATGGCACAAAGCATTAGGGAGCCACGAACTGCATCCCTGCTCAATGTTTGTCATGCCAAGCAAGGATTTCCGAAAGATGATGAAACTTGTCAATGCCATTCTCGCAGAGTGGGAAAAGCGGGCAGGAGATATTGAGGAACGTGTCAATGCAAATCCAAAAGCCTATCATGTGGATGGTGTGGGCTTCAAGTATGCTTGCAGGGTAGGCGGTCAACTTGGAGAGAGAATCATATCTGCATGGATTGATGAGAATATGCCAGATGCGAAAGAAGTTGGCATAGTTATTACACAAAATAGAAGTTGAGTACCCCCACACGCATAATGTGCATGATATATAGGACAAACTAACTCAAAATTAGATATGGATGCAAAAAAGAGAGAAATCAGGACTGTTGACTGCCAGCTTGCCATTAGAGAAGCTGCGCAAGGTTCGGAAAGCGAGTCTCGCACCATCACAGGGCGTGCCATCGTCTTTAATGCTGAGAGCGAAATGCTCGATGACTGGGGAGAGAGATTCCGCGAAGTGATATTGCCTGAAGCAGTTACAATGGAGTTCCTCAACACGCAGGATGTTAAGATGAATATGCTGCATGAGAGAGAGCTAACCATTGCAAGGTGCAATAAAGGTGTGGGCTCTATGCGCATGGCGGTAGACGAGCAAGGTGTAACATTTGAATTTGAAGCACCAAACTGCGACCTTGGAGATAGGTGTTTAGAGATGGTTCGCAGAGGCGACTATTCTGGCTGCTCATTTGAGTTCTATCCAAAAGATTATGAGGTAGAGCGCACAATGGGAGCAGATGGCAAGGAAGAAGTCATCATCCGTCACAAGAGCTTTGAGTTTTTAGAGGCTCTTACCATTGGAATGTCTCCTGCATATCGTCAGACTTATGTCAATGCGAGAGAGCTTGACAAGCAAACTCAAGAAGGAAAACGCGAGGCAGAAGAACAGCAGAAGCGCGAAGCAGAGGATGCAGAGAGAAAGGCTGCAATCAAGGCTGCTGCACAAAGAAGAGAAACATTATTAAATAACGAGATAAAAAGTTGTTTTCAGTATTAACTCCTAAAATTCTTAAGAAATGGGAAAAATGACTAAAGTCGAGCTTTATGCTCGCAATCGCGAACTTCAGACCAAGATGGCTGAATTGAACGATAAGGCTTACAAGGAATCCCGCGAGTTCACAGAAGATGAGCAGCGCGAATGGAATGCCTTGAGCAGAGAGAAAGTGTTAAATGAGGGCGAACTCAAGGCTATGCTCACAGAGCGCGAGCTTGCTAAGTTTGAGGAACACAAGAGCAAGGGCGAAATGTTCCGCGAGGTTCTTCGTGAGTGCAAGGATTCTGGCAAGTCTCGTGAGATTCTGCTTGCAAGTGGCACGAATAGTGCTGGCACAAGCAACACTACTGCCAACATCACCGCATCAGGTGCTATCGAGCTTACAATCCATGAGATGATTCCTACCTTGCACGAAGGTTTGGATTTGCCCGAATCTCTGCGCATCGTTACAGGCGTAACTGGCAACGAGGTATGGCCTGTTAGCGTTAACGATGTAGAGATGGAAGAGGTAGGCGAAGTTGCACAGCTTGCAGATCAGGAACTCAACTTTGCAAAAATCAATCCTCAAATTGCCCGCGTAGGTCTGAAAGTGCCTGTCAGCAATATGGCAATTGACAATGCCGCTTTTGACCTCATGGCATTCGTGCAGGAGAAGTTCACCATCGCACTCCGCAAGTACCTCGCCAAGAAGGTTTATTCTCAAGCCAACTGGGGTGGTATCAAGGGCCCATTCAGCAACATGGCTTCAAGTGGCACTATCACATTGGGCTCTGGCACAGAGTATGCAGACATTCTTCAGGCAGTTGCAAACTTCAGCGACAAGGGCTTCTTTGAAGGTGATGTTACCATCATTCTTGACCGCGTAACTGAGGCTAAGTTGAAGGCAACTCCAAAGATTGCAGGTGCAGCAGGCGGTTTCGTTGTAGAGAATGGCCTTTGTGCTGGTTATCCTTATGTGGTAACTCACTACCTCAATACCGAATTGAACTCTGACAATAAGCTCGTTCCAACAGCAAGCAAGAGCATCGGTATTGGCTACTTCGAGTGGCTTGCAGTTCAGCAACATGGATCGGTTCGTCTGTATGTTGATCCCGTAACGCTCTGTGACAGGAATGTCACAAGGGTAGTGCTCAACTCATCATTCAGTATTTCCGACCTTTCAGTGTACATCAATGGAGCGAACAACACCACTCAGGCATTTGCTCTGTATGCTGTGGCCGACAACACTCCTACAACCGAGTAAGCCAAAATCTCTATCTGGGAAGCATAGTTCCTTGCGTGGGTATGCGACAGAGATAACAGCCTGTTAACCCACGCACCCAGATGAGAATCTAACAAACACACATAGATAGCAATGAGTCTTGCAACAGATAGCATTTTCGTGGCTGCAATAAGCAGCAACTCAGACCTCATGGATAGGATAGGGAGCCGACTCTATTCGACTGCCATTCCACTTCCAGATGAGGATGCAGACAATGTGCCTGTGCCTTACATAATAGTAACTTTCGATGGCTTGAATAATGAGCAGACCACTAAGGATGATCCATTCGAGTCCGAAAATGATAGTGTAAGCATCGGCATTGAGTGTGCTGCACCAAATAGAGCAACACTTGCAGAGCTTATGCAAGACATCCGCACGACTGTGCATGACTATATGATTGAGCAGTCAAGTTCAGATGACTTCGTTATAGAAGACTATCGGCTTAGTGCAGATGCGGTGCAGTATGACAGCCTAAAGCCATGCTTCTGGCAGACCATTCGCTATCAATGTGATGTTATTAACTTAAACGAAGAAGACAATGGCGAAGAAGGAAGTCAAGCCACAACAAAGTGAATTGGTTGCTGGCAAACAATACACAATCACAGAAAAGACAAGAGAGGCTGCAACTGCAAAGCTGAAAGCCTTGCAACATGAAGCATTCTCTCAAGGATTGTTGCATCGTGAAGGTGGATTTATTCAGTATTCAAGAGATGAAAAAGGCAGAGACAAGTTCTTCGCTGCAATAAGGTTTAACCCTTAACTCTTTGACGATATGGCAATAACAAAACTAATGGGCCAGAACTTTCGAGTAGTCGAGGGTTCAGCCGTAATAGATGAAGCGGTTTCATGCACTATTCAGATTGGAACTTCGGTAGAAGATAGTTCCACTAAAGATTCTCCAACTGGATATGCACAGAGCCAGGTTACATCCAGAAACTGGAATGCGCAAGTTGAAACATTTGATGTGGCACTTGCAAAACTCCGTTCTTGGATAAATCTCTTTAATACGCAAGCATTGGGTGCAAGCGGTGCGACAGGTATTGTTGTAGGTTGGGATCAGACCTCTGGCAACGATAACAAGACACTTGAAAATGCAGACATTGCTCGATCAGGTGCTGCGTGGCTAACAGATATCTCACTCCAAGCAAATGACAGACAAACAGCGCGCCTCTCGCTCCAGTTTACTGGAAATGGTGGTATCGCATAAAACTCGAATGAACTATGGATAAAGGTCAGCATATACGACTTCTCATTAACACTACTAATGGAAGTGCATCAGGCTATGCTTGCATAGCTATGGCGCGAGAGCTCACATTTCATTTGAGCGCAGCTACGGAATCATCCACAACAAAAGATACGACAGACACAACTGGCGGAGATTGGGATGAGTTCGATATCACACAAAGAAGCGGAGACATCCAGTTTGGTGGTCTTGTAAATGTAGGCACAGACACAGGAAAAGTTTTTAACGACATCTTGAGTGGCGTTAGTGATACGCAAATCCATTGGGAAATCTGTGTCGTTGGTGGCTCACAAAACCGCGTTATTTCTAAGACAGTCTGCAAAGGCCTTGGCTTAATCACCAACGTTTCTGCAACTGGTCAGGTAGGACAGCTCGCAACCTATCAGGGAACCATTCAAATTGTTGGCCCTGTGACAGTAGGAGCAGACTAATACAAACGAAGTCACTCGCTTTCCTCGCGTCTTTTTGCAAGTGGAGCGGGTGGCTTTTTCTTTCACTTTTTATAAATAGGAACTATGGCACAATCAATTATTATTAACGGCAAAGAATATCCTGTTGCATTCAACATGACTACTGTTCTTTGCTATGAGGAAATCGTAGACAAGTCTTTCTTTGGCGAAGACTTTTCCCGCAACAAGGAGCGCATGGCTCTCATCTTGGCTGCTGTGTATGCAGCGGATGAAAAATCCACTCTCGACATCGAAGAGCTGAAGAACATCCAGAACTGGCATGACATCGCAGCAGCATTTAATGTAGTCATGGCTATGGCTGGCGAGTTTTTCAATCTGCCCAAAGTTGTGGCAGATGCTGAAAAGCAAGATGCAGCAGAGCAAGAGGAAAAGAAAGGAGAAGACAAGCCAAAAAACTAATGTCCGCTCATGACTATTATACAGTAGTTGTGGGCGAAATTGGAGTGCCACCATTGCGCTTCAGAGAGGGCTTGAAATGGTGGGAAATACGCAGCATCATTCGTGGTTACAATCGTAGGCACAGAGATATGTGGAGTTCTGCCAGATGGCAAACTTACAATCTTATGTGTGCGATACCTTATTGCGACCTTGCCAAGAGTGGAATACACAAACCAACAGACCTTATCAAGTTTCCTTGGGATGATGAACAAAATATCTTGCCGACACAAGATGAGATGAGTGACTTTATGGCAGAAGCTGATGCGATCAATAAACAAAGGAAAGGAAATGGATAGCAATACAATCATTCTTTCAATGACCACATGGCCACCGCGCTATTCTACAACGGCAAGTGTCATGCAAGAGCATATCTTTCAGCGCAAGGCTTCTGGTCTTGAAGACAAGGTGCATTGTGTACTGGTATTGAGTGAAGAAGAGGCTTGCTCCACATATTCGCGTGAGAATGCTTGCAAACTCATGGCTGCAATGGATGAAATGGGAGTAGAAGTTATCATCGACAAAGGTAACATCCGCTCACATAAGAAACTCATTCCAACGATTGAGAAATACCCTAACAATCCCATCCTTGTTGTGGATGATGATGCCATACAAAGAGCTGCATGGCTTTCTACTTATGTTGAAGACCATGCAATGTATCCAGATACCATCATCTACGGACAAAGCCAAAGTCGCATATCTGTGAATGATGGCATAATCCACGAAGAAAGAAGCATGATGCCATCAAGTAGGGCAGGAAAGGAGTCAATAGACTTGAAGCCAGCAAGCGGTGCAGCAGGCACTCTTTTCCCTGCACATACTTTCAAAGATGAAAGGTTCTATGATAGAGAATTGTTCATGAAGGTTTCGCCTACAAGTGATGAGACTTGGCAATACGCATTCGCTATGATAGAGCATCCAAAGTTCAGATGTCTATCAAAGTGCAATATGACTACATTTGCAGGAGCCAACCAAGAGTGTGCGCTTTTCAATACCAATCGTAATCTGTACGACAAGATTCACAATGACATTGCAAAGGCAGTTCCTGACTATTTAGAGGCATTACAACGGCTTCTTTGAGAGTAAATCATCTATCTTTGTGAAGTCTTCATGCACATCTTCTGCAAGCACCTTTGCATATCGTAGTGTTTGCCTTATATTCGAGTGCCCAAGCATTCTGCTCACATTCTCAAGTTTCACACCATGCCTTAACATATAAGTCGCGAATGTATGTCTGGCGAGATGTGAGTGCAAACGTGTCTTTATGCCACAAGCAAGACCTATTGCATGAAGCTCTCTATTGTAGACTGCATTCACAATCTTTGGTGTGTTCATGTCGTACTTCTCAAGCACTTGCACAGCAGGGGGCAATAATTGGCTAACATAAGGCTCACCAGTCTTGATGCGCTTTGCAGTAAGTCTCCATTTTCCACCAACTTTCTTGTACTTGGAGAAATCGAAGACTTGTGTATCTTGGTAGGAGAGACCAGTCCAGAGCTGGAAAATAAACAAGTCCTTTGCTTGATCCATTAAAGAGCCAGATGTGGGCGCAAAGTCCATGATTTTCTTCACTTCATCGTCTGTGAGGTATTCGGTTGTTTCATGATCGCCTCGCTTAAACTTTCCTCGCAGCTTTGAATAGGGATTGGATGCAATCTTTTCAAGCACTTCTGCTCTATAAAGCAAATGTCGCAAGTTCTTATGATAATTGTGTCTGCCAGCATCGGAAAGTGGATGAGAGCGGTAAACTCTGCTGCGCAGCCATACATCGAAGTCCATAATGTTTGCGACATTCACATCTGCCCATGTCAGTATTTGACCAAACTCATGCAGCCTTTTTGATAGTGTGCGATAGTGCTTAAAAGTTCCTTGCTCAATGTCGAGCCTTGCAATCTCTTCATCTACCCATTCTAGAAAATCGGATGCACACCCAGGCTGCCACACTTGTCTGCGAATGTCAATGATGTTTATCTCTCTGCCATCTCGCAAACGAGCATTTATCTCTTGCATCACCTTGGAGACAATAGTGCCAAGTCTGTTGTTTAGTTCATCTGCATGGGGATGGTTTATAACCTTGTCGAATGCCCATTGCTTTGCGCGTATGCGCACACCTGTATTTATATAATATGGTTTGCGATTGACAGTAACTCTCACTTCAAGAGGCCCTTCAGCATTTGGCTTGACTCTGCCACGATGGTCGAATACGATTGCTGTTGTAATCATAGTTAATAGGTTTTTGTGTTTACCCACATTTTTGCGGATGGGGAAACATTGGGGAAACATTCATACCAAAATCTCCCAAAATCTCCACATTTCTCCATTTCTCTAAAACACTTGCAAACCTTTTATCCATCAACAATCCCTTTATTTATCGGTGTTTCACGCAATTTTATTAAGTGACTCCGGAGGGATTATGAGGGGATTAGAAGGTGTTTGTGTTTCAGGGAGTTAGGCAAGGGGTGGGGAAACGGATTTGTAATTATAGGTTATTTTTCTCAATTTTTCGCATTGTTTAGTAGGCTTTCATGCAGCCTTTGACTACGAAGACTGCGAGGAGTTCTTCTTTGGGTATCATCTGCTCTTCATAGTCCTTGTTATCTGCTATGAGCTGGATGCTTTCTCCTTTGTCATTCACTCGCTTTATGGTGCGCAAGCCGTTCTTTGTTACGATGGCATAGATTTCGCCACTTATGAGGTAACGGAAATCTTCAATCTGCTTCAAGGCTACCATATCACCAGATGAGATTGTGGGAGCCATTGAGTCTCCATGAGCATTCACCCAGCAAGTGCATTTGTTGTATTGAGGGAAATCAATGTAACTGTCAGGCACTCTCGTTTGGTCGTTTTCCATGATGTCAAATCCAAGAGTAAAGTCCACATTAAAATACGGCACTCCCTTTGCTTCAACATCCTTGGCTTGCTCTTCGCCTGTCATTAGCCATTGCTTGTCAACTTTGTATGTGTTGCAAATAGCATCAATGAGAGATGCAGGAACTGGTCTCTTTCCATTGATGATTGTATAGAAGTTGCCACGCGCGTAGTTAATATTATCAGCAAATTTACTTGCTGTTATATTTTCTTTTTTAACGACTGACATAATTCTTTCGATTAAGTCTTCGTTTATTTGATAAAATTGCTTTGCCATAACTCTTTTATAATTCGTTTAAGTGTTCTAAAAGTCGCACCATTTGTTCATAATGTCTTATTTTGGAAAAATAATCATTCTTTTATGGTATCGTTTAACTCGTTTTTTCATACTTTTGCACTCAGGAAACCTAAACGGACACAAAATAGCCCTGCGGCCTGAAAAGGTCACCTGAGTTTGATAGGGGTATCGGCAAAGGTAGGGCTTTTTTCGATAAATGAGATAAAAATATAACATAAAGGTAAAGAATTAGGACAATGAGAACAATTGGCACAATGACAGAGCAAGAATTGAGGATGCTTGTAGCAGATTCTGTGAAGCAGGCTCTCTCAGTTAAGGCAGATCAATATGTGACTGGCAGGGAACTATGCAAGCAGTTGCAAATGTTCACTCCAGCTCTGCTCAAAGAGTTTGGACATATCATGCCCAGAGCAAAGGCTTCTATTGTCTTCAATGAAACTGGAAAAGTCCATGAAACTGGATGGGCTTACAATATCGGTCAAATTCGCAAGATGATTGACGAGAATAGGTTAGAGTTCATCTTCAAGCCGAAAGTCGCTTACAAGGCAAATAAATGCCGTTAAACGAGAAACGAGAATATATAAACCAACTTAAAATATAAGATATGGAAACTTTAGCAAGAATTTGTGTTTTGTTCATCATTGCAATGTTCCTTGTTTTTGGAGTTGCAGGACTGATTGTTTGGTGTGTGACTGGCACTTGGTGGAATGGTATGATGGGAGTGCTTGCTCTCATTGTTGGAGCCGTTGAGATTCGTCACTTCAAAAAAGAATGTTTAGCAGAAGATTGATATGAAGTTCATTGGTAAGTTAGTCTCCAAGTTTGACTATCAGCAGGGCTCGAATGAGAAAGGCCAATGGGCAAGGGCAAGTTATCTGCTTGAGACAGTAGAGAGTTATCCGAAGCACCTTGCTGTGAAGGTCATTGATGGCTTGAGCAATAGGATTGCCCAGTTTGATGCACTCATCGGCAAGAATGTGGTGGTGTTCTATGATTTGGATGCACACGAATATCAAGGTAGGTGGTTTAACGACATGACAGCATACGGCATCCAGTCATGTGATCCAGAACCACCAAAAGAACAATAAGCCCAAGTGTGGGCACTTCCGACTCACAATAAGCGCAAAAGGGAAGGAGCGCGGGCACAATGAGTCGGTGGCAGAGATGGTGGCTGAACGGAAAGGCAATAACTCTAACGTGTATTTCTTTTGCAAACTAAGCAGGTTCGACTCCTGCCCATCTCACGAAACGCAATGAGGTCGTACAGGCCAGCTCGCAAGAGCAACGAATAATGAACAGAGAGTGGCTGACTCTGCTGCCCACCATTGCAAGCGGTATTTGACAGTTTTACATACGATAAGAGACTGCGTGAGAGGGGCTTTGCTCCTGGGCGCATCTCAAGACATAACGCCTTATACTTATAGTATGAGGTCAACAGAGGCTTTGTGCATTGTGCCAGTCAAAACAATGCACATATTGGGAGCCCTCGGTGGTTTGCCCTTAAACAAAAGAAGTATTTATCGCGCGTTTTATGGAAGTATGGCTGCCTTTCTAATAAGTTCTTTTGTGCTGAAGGCCATATTTAGGCATAGAGGGAGTTCGATTCTCCCTGCTCCCACCATTACATTTGTTGTAAGTTGTTAGTATTAGGTTTTAGCATTTTCTTGCTGTGAAGCAACATAAATGGTTTTTGTTTATTCATTTTTAATCGCAAGCACTTAGTCGTGAGATTGGGTGCTTTTTCTATGAAACAATAGCACTAACATACAATGGCAGTTGACGAACTGCAAGGCTCGCACGAATCCCTGACAATCATATATCGTGTATGCCGAAAAGCCAGATAGGGATTTAATCAATGTCTGGCATTCTTTGCAATCAATAAACTAAATATAAGGAACTATGAATTATGAACGAAGAAACAAGCAAGCTGCCTGACATTGGGCAAGCAGAAGAAGTGCCACAATTCTTGTCGCAAGACAAGTGGTTTGGCATTGATGTGCATCCTTACAGGCTTGACTTTGCAAAGAGGTATGAAGCACCAAAATACACTCTTTCATGGAATGGCATTGGCTTTGCTCCGTTGGGTGGCATCCATGCAATAACAGGTCAGGCAGGCACAGGCAAAACAATGACTATTGCGCAGTTCATTGCTTCAATTCTTTGTGGTGAGTTTGGCAATCTTCGGTATGAGCTGGAAGATGACATACCAGAACCAAAGGTGTTGTATATAGACACAGAGATGGAAGAGGCCAACACCATTGCAATGAAGAATCGAGTCCTGACAATGTGCAATAGACAACTTGAGCAGAATTATGATGATTTTGTAGTGTTGATGCTTCGAGAGGTAACTGGAGAGGACAGAACATCTGCTGCTGTGATGAGATGGCGAATGGTGCTTAAAGCCATATATGAATACAAGCCGACAGTCTGCTTCGTGGATGGCTTGCTCGATGTTGTAGAGAATTTCAACGACAACACAATGTGCCAGGAACTCATCTACAAATGTATGCAAGCAGCCACACACTACGGCATCAGCATTTGGTGTCTAGTCCATCAAAACCCAGGGGGAGAGAAGTTGGTCGGTCATCTTGGAAGTATGCTTGAGCGAAAGGTAACAGACATCTTTCAAACGAGCAAAGAGAAGAATGCCACAACTGGACTTGCCACATTCACCATCACGCAGAAGAAAGCGAGAGGCAGAGACATTCCAGATTGGAAGTTCCAAGTGCTACCAGTTACAGGTTGGGGCATTCCAGAGCAACTCAATGTTGCACCAACGGAAAACGACACACCAGAGAACATCAAACAATGGCTCACAATCGGCAGGGATGATATTGAGTGGCCTGCGACAAAGGAAAAGATACGCAGCATCTTCAGGAATAGGGGTGGAGTCAAGAGCAATCCTGCACAACTTGACAATTTGAAGGTAGCAATCAATTTGCGCTACATCATACCTCAACCAGACGATACATTGATAAAAGGACAAACACATAAGAAGTTCATCCTTAATCCAGTCATTTTCCCTATTAAGGAAGACCTACCATTTGAGCCACCAAAAGATGAGCAAACAGTCCTCGATTTTTAGTAACTTGCCCAACTTGCCCATATATCTCTCTATAAATAGAGATATATGGCAGGTAACTTGCCCAAACTGCTACGCAGCAACAAGCCCACTGCCCTGCGCTGATATAAGGGCTTGGGCAGAGAGGGCTGGTTACAGCTTCGCAGTAGCTCGCGCACACACGCGCGAATGGACAAACAACCAGAGCCCTATGATATGGGGCGCAACACGCAAACAAATATGGATAAAATAGACAATCTGACTGTTCAAAGAGTAATTGATACGGCAAACGATCACATTGTGGATATCATTGGTAAGTTCGTGACTTTGAAGAAGAAAGGTGCAAGGTATTTCGGCCTTTGTCCGTTCCATGATGACCGCAACGCAACAAACTTCACAGTCAATCAAACAAGAAGACTTTACAAGTGTTTTGCTTGTGGGGCAGGCGGTGATGCCATCAAATTCCTTATGGAGCATCTTAATCTCAAGTTCATGGATGCTATTCGTTGGGTTGGGCAAGAGTACGGCATACCCATTGACGATGTGCCTGTCAACTATACACCACCACCACGCAAGGAGCCTGAGCCATTGCCTATGTTTGAAGTGCCTTTAAGTGAGGTGATTCGCTCAGAGAGGTTAGATCATGACACACTTGTCAAGTGGATATGTTCTTTGCCTTGGGATGCTTCACAAGCTGGCAGGATAGACAGAGCATTGAATGAATACTACATTGGTCATTCAAAGTTCGGTCACACAATATTTTGGCAGATTGACGAGCAACAAAGAGTGAGGACTGGAAAGATGATGCTCTACAAAGAGGATGGGCATCGAGCAAAGAATGTTGACTATAACTTCGACTTCATTCATGCAAGGCTATTCAGAGACAAGAGTCTGCCACAATATGACGAAGACAAGTGCGAGGTGAAGCAATGCCTGTTTGGGCAGCACCTTCTGAATGCTTGGCCCAATGCTCAAGTCAACATTGTAGAGTCGGAAAAGACTGCATTGCTTATGGCTATTGCATACGGCAATCATGCAGCAGACATTTGGATGGCTTGTGGCGGTCTTTACAATATCACAAAGGAAAAGTTGCAGCCACTCACATCTCAAGGCAGAACAATAGTGCTTTTTCCAGATAGGGATGGCATAGAGAAGTGGAAGAACAAAGCAGCAGAGCTGAAGACCGAAATGAAGTATCAAGACATATCAGTCAACACCAACTATGTTGGAAAGTATTGGCTCCCTGAAGATGGCCCAAAGGCAGACATAGCAGATGTAGTGTTAAGGTTTTTAGATGTAGATAACAGGAAACAATATCATGGAAGACAAACCAAAGTATCGTAAGCAACAAACGAAAGTGCATCCGTTCATCCACCATCGGCTGGAGAAGATAGCACAAAAGAAAGGCATTAGTGTCTATCAAATGCTGCAAATGGTATGCGACACTCTTGCCAGGTACATGGATGACAAACACAATCTAACTCCTGAGATGGAGAAAGCAATGTCAATCTTTGAACACATGGAAGGTTGGAAGAAAGCACTCAATCTTGCCGATCCAACTGTGCAGAAGAAGATAGGAGAAGCAACGTACTTCTTGTACGATCCAAAAGGAAAGCGCAAAGGTTTCAGAGCCGTTCATGTGACAAGACCATTGGAGAAGAACTCAGGCGAGACACTCAATGCCATTGGTGACTGGCAGCAGACAATAAACATTCAAGACATCTTGGAAAGGACAATCTGCTTGACTATGCCAGAACGTTACATAAGACTGCGCAGGCTTGCAGCCACAAAAGACTGCAATGGCATAGTTGAGCTCATCGACACATTGATTGACGAGCATAGTCAGGATGAAGATGTAAGGTTCTTTAGAGAGGCTTTCGAGGATGCAGACCGCAGCGAATATGGCGTTAAGCCTTGGACTGCACCATTCAAGAGAAAGCACCATAAAGATCCGTATTTCCAAGAATTAAACTTAAAGACAGATGAAGACAATAGAGAAGTTGAAGTTGACAGCGAGGGAGCAGAGTAGAGTAGTGTTGCAAGAGAAAGCACTTTGCCAGATGATTCGCAGAGGCGAAGCAGACAAGACAAAGGTTTATATTGAATGCAACATTGGGCATCACAAGTTCGAGAAGAGAGAGTTTATAATTTGGAAGATAAACAACATATATCGCGCACCATACGAACTAATCCAGAAGCATCGAGCATTCTTGAGAGCGAAGTATGGTGACAACATTCCATACATTTACGAAGGACATGGGCAATCTGGTTGTAAGGATATTGACAGCGAACTATGAGGATTACGACAAGTACGATGAGACATCTTGCACCTTGAAGCATTGGCCTGATATGTGGCCAGAAGAGATTGCAGCAGAAGCAGCACTCTATGAGGAAAGGATGGAGCGCAATCGACAAATGTACTTCATGGCACAAGACAATGTGCAGCGCACAATCATGCACTTTAAGAGATCAGGCTTTAAGCGGTGGGAGATGGATGAGTTGAAGGACAAAGCTCTTATGTCGCTGGCAGATGAACATGGATGGAAAGTGAAGAATGGTGACTGTGTGCGATACGATAAAGTGACACCCATTATTGCAACACGCCATTGCGAGGATGAAGTTCTGGAAGACATAGAGAACTTTATGAAACGCGAAAAGAAACTCAAGAGGAAACTGCAAATGATGAAGCACTCAAAGGCAAAGCCAAACCACAAGCGAGCATTCGAACTGGCATTGCTCAGTCTCATTGAAGAGCAAGGTTGGCAGCGAGTGGAGACATATTACAACAATAAAGTTTTCTATCACTACAAGACATGAGCCGAAACAAAGACTATCAGCGAATGCTCAACAGTAAGCGGTGGAAGCAACTGCGAATGATGAAACTTGAGCAATCCCCACTTTGCGAGCTATGTGCAGAGAAAGGTCTTGTAGTGGCAGCAGTCGATGTTCATCATCGGCTCCCTGTTGAAGAGGCTCGCTCACTTGCAGAGATGGAAGCTCGCTGCTTTAACTTCGCCAATCTGCAAAGCCTTTGCATATCATGTCATGCCAACTTGCACCGCAATGCCCAAAGCCACACGAAGCAAGCGCACCAACAAAGGCAAGCAGAGTCGCTTGCAAGGTGGATAGCGAGGCATGAGAGATAAACCCTCGCCCCTCGTTTTAGGCAAAAAATGAAAATAATCCGAAATCCACTCCCGAAACTTAGAGTTAAAACTCTAAATTCGTATAGTTCTGTTTTTCAGACTACCCAAACGAAACCATACTGGGCAGAATTGCTCCACGATGTTAGGCAATTCCCACTATGTTGGCAAATTCCCACTTAAACGCATCAAAATATTTGATTATGCCATATTTTAAGATAAACCAAGCAAAACTCTCGCAAGAGCAACATGACAGATGTATTGACTGCCCATTGCTCGGAAAGATACCAGAACACCAACGGCAAGGCAAATGGACTTTTGTATGCTGTGCAACAGGCAAAGCAATGACTGCAATTAAGGTCAGGACAAAGGCCAGCTCAAAAGACAAGAAGCATCCATTGCACAGGTCTTGCGATGGTGGCATCTGGCGGGCATGGTTTGATGCCAATCCGCATCATGTCTTCACAATTCCGCTTGACCGCTTCATTGCGTGGCGACAGCCTTATATAGAATCACTCGGACTTAAAATTGATTTCCCAGAATGATAGACATTGTTATACCTTGCTCCCAAGAGGATGCAAAGCTCTTGCCATCATGTGTGCAAGGCGTGAGAGAGAATGTTGCAGATGGTGTTGGCGACATCTATGTTGTAGCACCATACACCAAAGACATTGAAGGTGTGTGCAATCTTTTCGGACTTAACTATGTAGATGAGCGCGAGCTTATGGGCTTTGGCAAAGAAGACTTGAATCTGCCATCACTTGCAAGGCCTGCTTGGATTTATCAGCAACTAATCAAGTTGAATGCCTACACATTGCCAGTTAGCGAGGACTTTCTTGTCATTGATGCAGACCACACATTGCTAAGAAAGCATTTTTTTGTTTTGCATGACAAGTATGTCTTATATGCAAGCGAGGAATGTCATAAACCATACTTCGAAGCAATAGAGAATCTGTTTGGCGGTGAGGTTGAGCAAACTTATGACTTTAGCTTTATTTCAGACAAGATGATTTTCAACAAGACTTGTATCGAAGAGATGCTTGCAAAAATTGAGAGTCATTGCAAGTGTTATTGGATTGAAGCCATCGAGAAGAAGTGCCCAAATGAATATAACAACTTCTCGGAATACGAAACTTATGGCAACTGGCTAATTGCGAGGAAAGGCATACACATACGCAAAGACATGAGATTCAAGGCAAGAAAATTCATCCATCTCGAAGAGGCAAGTTATAATGACTTAAAGCAAGAGTTTGGTGATTTGTATATGTCTATAACGCAAATGAAATATTGAGGTATGGAAATCAAAGGCAAGGTGCATTGCTTCTTTGAGCAGTCTGGCACATTTAAAAAGGAATTTATCAAGCTGGGCATTCCTGCTGAAGACTACGACATACAGAATAACTTTGGCGAGACAGATCATGTGATAGACCTTTTTGCAGAAATCGAAAAGGCGTATCAGGGGGGGCAAGTGTCTTTAATTCAATAAGTTACGATGATTTAATAATGGCTTTCTTCCCTTGTATATATTTCTGTGAAGGAAATACAAGAATGTTTCGATTTGAAGATAAGTCGCACGAAAAACAAACGCACAGAGAGGCTGTTGATTCAATGATAGAAAGAAGCCAAAACAGGCAATACTTCTTTGAGTTGGTATTGAAGTTGTTTTGTGTTTGCGACACGAATGGCATTCTCTTAATTAACGAGAACCCATACTCGACAATACACTATCTATATCAATATTTTCCATATCGTGCAGCACTTATTGATAAAGATAGAAGTTTGAGAGGTGATTTCTTTGTAAAACCGACTCAGTATTGGTTCATTAACTGTGAGCCAACACATCTCTCTACAATGAAGAAGAACAAAAACACAAAAACAATATGGAGTGCAAAGGGAAGTGGAAAGTCAGGACTATGTAGCGAGGAACGCAGCATGATAAGTCCAGACTATGCGAGGAACTTTATATGCGACTTTATTCTTGGCAAACCACAAAAACATACACAGCTAACCTTATTCTAAAACGAGGCACAAGTAAAATCAAAACGTCACACTAGTAAATTGCAATCGTCACACTAGTAAATTGCAAACATCAAACGTGAAGAATGAATTATGAACATAGGACTTATAGATGTGGATGGGCATAACTTTCCCAACCTTGCGCTTATGAAGTTGAGCGCATACCACAAGGCGCAAGGCGATCTAGTGGAATGGGCAACACCTTTCCAACATTATGACAGCATTTATATGTCTAAGGTGTTCAACTATACGCCAGATGACAATTATATTTACGATGCTGACGAAATCATTAAAGGTGGAACTGGTTATGACATAGCAAGCCAACTACCAAAAGAGATTGACCGCTTGCAGCCTGATTATTCCATTTATCCATTCATAGACAATAAAACCGCATACGGATTCCTCACAAGAGGTTGCCCAAACAAATGTGCATGGTGTGTAGTTCCTAAGAAAGAGGGGAAGATACACCCATATATGGATGTTGAGGAAATAGCAATAGAAGGTCGCACAAACCTTGTGCTTATGGATAACAACATACTTGCAGCAGCCGAGTATGCGGTGCAGCAACTTGAGAAGATTATAGAGAAAGGTTACAGAGTGGACTTTAATCAAGCACTCGATGCAAGGCTTGTGGATGACAGATTTGCGAAGCTGCTTGCGAGAGTCAGATGGTTAGACAGGCGCATCCGTTTCGGATGTGACACACACGCACAAATAGCACAATGCGAGAGGGCCATTGAATTGATAAACAGTTATGGCTACAAAGGAGAGTATCTTCTTTACACAATGCTGGGGGGCAAGAATGACATTATCGAGTGCTATGAGCGCACACACTATTGGTGGCTACGCAGTCAGAAATGCAGAGAAAGGCACAAGCCAAACATATACATTCATTCGCAGCCATATCGTGATCCAAGCAATCCAAATCATGTCATACCACAATGGCAAAAATGATATGGCATCGTGGAGCAACAAACTTCAAGTGTTCATGATGTCGGAATTTAGAGATTTTGAGCCACGCAAAGGCTTTAAGTGCAAGGAATACTTTAATAACTAAACAATAGGAACTATGGAAGAACCAAAGAAAGTAAAGTGGCACATACATTGCACTCTTCATGACAAAAATGTAGGCTTTGGTATATGGTGTTATGCTTGCAAGGATTGCAAGATGCCAGATAACTTGCCTTTTTTCCCTACGGATTTGAGGCTTTGCATTTATCAAAAACATATCGAAGAAAACTAAACAATAGGAACTATGGATGAGAAACTACTGACATGGGAAGAGTTCAAGGAACTATCCATGAATGAGAAGAAGACCAAAGAGGAATGGGATACCTTTCTTGAGAAAAGCAGAATCTATGACGATTATATTATGCTTTCGCAACAACGCGATGGGGAAAGGTTTTCTTTCGAGGAAAAAGAAAAATCATTGAAAAATAAAATCAATGAGTTAAGAACACAAAAAAATAGTTATGCAGATATGTATGCCCAACTTGCGCATACAACACAAGATGTAATGCGCGAAAAAGAATCTTTAGAAAAAGAAAATGCAAGACTCAAAGCAAAGCTAAACAAGCGCACCATCTGGCAACGACTTGGACTTAAACAATAAAACTATGAACTACATACAAACACACGCAGAGGGTAGTGATTGCACCGCTCCTTATGATGTAACAGACTACAAAGCCACAAACGCAAAGGACTTTGTGGATGAATTGCTAAGGCAAAAGGACAATAACAGTTGGGGCAAAATTTATGTTGAATCGAAATGTGTCGGCCTTATTGTCAATGATGAAGTAAACTTCGACAGATGTGTCAATAGTTGGGTAGAGTATAAGGGCCAAACCATCCTTAATCGCATACCAGAAGAATGGGGCTTTATCAAGATTAAAGAGGTAAAGGCAGCAGGCGGTTGGGGTTGCATGGACTATCGCATCATTGCGGATGAAACTCCAGCAGAAGACAATCCACTATTTTACGAAGAGCCTGCAATTAACAAAGTTTTTGGTGCTGTCAATGTATTAAGTGGACTAAAGGCTCGCTATGAAGTAGAATTTCAAGGTATGAGGTTTACAAACAAATTATAAAACTATGAACAAAGACATAAACAGTTACAAGCGACAACTGAAGAAGTATGTGAAGCAGAGGACTGGAGAAGAGTTCAAGACATGGCTGGAGCCACAGCTCCATGCAGCAGCTCTCTGCTTGCAGATGTTGGAAAAGGTGCATGAGGAATTGATAAATGGCAAACTCGTCACTCCAAGACAAGGCTCGAAAGAACAATGGTACAACGAAGTCAATCCCTTAATGCCGACTTACAAAGAGTTGCAGCGCACCATCACCTTACATTATGAGGCTTTGGGCATCAATTACAAGTCGAAGCCAAATAACATCACAATCAACACGCAGAGTGGTGGAAGCGAGCAAGACAAACTGACAAGCACACTCGAAGCAATTAAGAATGTATGAATGAATTAGAAAAACAAAGAGCAGTTACAATACTTCGTGAGCGGTTTTCTGGATGTGAGGGAATTTTAGAGAGAATAGATGAAAGACTGCGTGAGTATCTCATGCACCTTTGCCGTTTCCCTGACGAACACAATGCTTATGAGATATTGTGCGGTGTGAAGTTCCTGCGCCTTTTCCGTAAGTATAGTTTCAACTATAAGAAGGTTCGGCAAGTCATTCGCTTGCGCGAAGGCGAATGGCAGTTTAATGAAGGGGAGTGGCGTTATGTGTGCGGTGGCTTGAAGCAACCTGGACTAAGAGAGCCAAAGGTGTACAGATGGGAGCCTTTCCAAGTGTTTGTGCTTGCAAGTGTGTTCGGCTTCTTATGCGAAGACCAATATGAACATGATCTGCGAAGACTCTGCACAGACTTCACATTCTTTGCACCTCGCAAAACCGACAAGACTGGACTATCGGCTTACATTCAAGTCATCTTCTTTCTTTTAGAGGATATGAATGCAGAGTCTTATTGCTGCGCCAACTCAAGCGACCAGAGCAAGCTACTTTTCCAAAGAACCACGCAAATGCTCAGGCAGCTTGACGATGGGCACAGGCTTCGCATCACACAGACTGTTGCAGATTGGAGACCACAATTCCAAAGTGTCCGCAATTCAAGCATCAGGCCTTTGTCGGCTGGTGGCAAAACAAAGGATGGTATGTTTGCACAGCTTTGCTGCGCAGATGAGTTTGGCTCTGCACCTTATACAAATGGCAAGAGCGACATGAAGATGCTTGTGGATGTAGTGAGCTCAAGCATGGGCCCAAGAAAAGAGCCACTTGTCTTCACTACTACAACGGCTGGGCGCATCACCAATGGGCCTTTCATAGAGAAACTGGATGCTTTGCACAATCTCCTGCGCAATGAATTGATATGGGATGCGGATGAAAGCACTTGCACACTCTCTTATGATAGGATGCTTTGCTTGCTCTTAGAGCCTGACGATTGGGAAAAGCGAGATGAGGAATACTTGCTCACATCAAAAGAACTGCGAAAGAAAATCAATCCTATGCTGGGAAAGATAGTGCAGCACCAGTTCTATGACGATGGTGCAGCAAAGGCAAGGCTCGAAGGTGACACAGGAGAGTTCATCTCGAAGTACATCAATGTCTATCAATCGAAGACAGTCAGGGAGTGGCTAACGGCAGAGGAAATCAGGGCTTTGCAGATTGACAGAAAGATTGATGACTGCATAGACTCGGAAGGATGGCTTGTTTGGTGTGGCTTGGACTTCTCGAAAGGTGATGACTTAAACGGAGTGTCTTATCTGGCATATAACACTCGCACAGGAGAGTTCTTTGCAGATATGGACTCATACATGAGCGAGAAAGCAGTAAATGAGAGCCCAATCCATGAACTTCTGCACAAATGGAGTGAGCAAGGGCACTTGCACATTGTGCCTGGGCAGACATTCGATCCATCGTGGCCTGTCAATAGGATTGTAGAGCTGGATGCAAAGGGAGTGAACTTCTGTGGCTTTGGGTACGATCCTTACAATGCGAAGGTAGTGCTTAATGCACTCTCGCAATGGGTGTTCGACATTGGGCTTGATCCAAAGCAGCTCATCCAACCTGTCAGGCAGAACTTTGCCACATACAATCCTGCCGTTGCAGAGTTTGATTATATGGTGAAGCGAAGCACAGACGATGGTGCAGGGCATCAGATACCAAACCCCATGATACACTTTTCAAAGAATAGTCTATGGCCTTGGGAGTTTGGCTCCTGCATATTGCAAGAGTCGAGTGATGGGATGTCGAACTTCAAGCCAATTAAGCGAGACCAGAGCGGTGGCAAAGTGGATAATATACAAATGCTGCTATCGGCACTTATATTGTACGATGCAGCAGAGCAAACAATCAATAAATAACTAACTAAATTTAAGGAACTATGTTTGACGATTTAACAAGAAAGGGATTCTTTGGCTTGTTAGCCATTGGAGTAGTGGTTTTATTGCTTTTCATTTGCCTGCTTATGTGGGGAATGCCAACTTATAATGTATGGCAACAGGAGCAAGCAGGAAAAGCAGAGTATGCAAAAGCAGAACAAAACAGGCGCATCAAGATTGAAGAGGCAAAAGCAAACCTTGAAGCAGAGAAACTGAATGCACAAGCAGAAGTCGAAAGAGCAAAAGGTGCAGCAGAAGCCATCAAGATTGAGAACGGCTCAATAACGCCAGCTTACATTCAGTATTTATGGGTACGACAGCAGAATGCCAACACAAACAACAAAATCATCTACATTCCAACAGAGGCAGGTCTGCCAGTTTTAGAAGCTGGAAGGTCTAACAATCAATAATGTTTAACTAATTAAAGGAACTAACTATGAGTACAGCAATAATTATTTGTACTATTGTATGGGTGGCTTGCGCCATCGTGTGTTTTGTATGTCTTTACCTTGCAAAAAAACAAACCAAGGTGCTGGATAGTCAGCAATTAGAATTAGACAAGCAAATAGCATGGGCAGAGGCTCTACTAATGGAAGCGAGGGAGAAACTTGCAAAGGCTAAAGAAACAAGAGCAGAGACAAAAGAGAAAATCAAAGCAGCAGAGGCTCTTGTCCACGACACAATCGAAGAACTTAGAAGAAGAGATGCAAGGGAATTTGCCATTAAGAAAGGCTTAAGGCAGATGCAGCAAAAGCATCCTTGCAAGCCAACTCTTTATGAGTTTATGCCAAATACTTTTACAAGGCGAGATGTGAAGAATGCTTGCAAACTAAATGGAATTAAAAGTCCATATCGGACATTCATTCACAAATGGCTACACAAAGGAATGATTGAGCAAGTAATAGATGCAGCAGGGTGTTCATACAAAAAGATAAACCATAAAAACTAAATCACTATGACACAAAAAGAGTTTTACTTGAGAGCCATGCTTGCAATGGCTTCAAATCCAAAGTATGTGGAAATGCGCAAAGATGAGGATAATGGAACAGATTTTCCAGTCTTGCTTACAGAGGCAATAGAAATAGATGCGAAAGACCTTGCTGAAGAGGCAAGAACGAGTTGGCCTGATTGCTTCGACAATCCATTCGAAGAGCCTCTTGAGTCAAGAAACAAGTTGCTTGAGAACATAGGAACTGCCATTGAGAACTTGGCATCCATAACGGAGCCAGATGGCAAACTTGATATGCTTTATTCCGAATTGGCAGATATGCGCAGAGCAGTCGAAGGAATGAATCAGTATGTTGAGGTTCGCATTAAAGATGAAGATGAATAGTAACCCCTGAAGCATATTTCACTTGTATAATACCCCTTGGGGCTTTTGGATGAGTGTTTTTCATAGCATTCCGTTAAGTCGAGGCTGGGTAGGCCTGCATAGGTACAGAAGAGAAACTGACGGATTTTTAACTGTTAAGACCATGAAACATAACGAGGAATACGACATGGAGCTGATGGGTGGCGTTTTGAAGGGATGCCTGTCAGCCATTGCATTTTGGGTGGTTCTAATCTTGTTGCTCTTGTGCTTCGCAAGTTGCAAAAGTGTCAAGTATGTTCCAATCATCGAGCATCACACAGATACTTGTTACATCACAAAGCATCAGCGAGACTCCATTTGGATGCACGATAGCATTCATGTTAAAGAGCAAGTGAAAGGTGACACTATCTTTCTTTGGCAAGAGAAGTGGCACACCAAATACATAGAGAAGCAAATCCACGATACAACATATATTTCAAAGATTGACTCCATTCCGCAGCCTTATCCTGTCGAAGTAAAAGTTGAGAAACAACTCAACTGGTGGCAGAAGTTCAGGATGAACGTGGGAGTAATAGCAATGATTGCCTTGCTCATTTGGGCAGTTTGGCAGGGAGCCAAGTTCTATATGAGAAGATTCTAGTAAGTTGTTTACAATATGCTTCCAAGTCGAGGCTGGGTAGGCCTGCATAGGTACAGAAGAGAAACTGGAAGCAGGCGGTCTTTCTAAATCCTTTGATCGCCTAATCATAATTTTATCTTTGTGCCTCGAGGGTGTCTAGTTGGAAGATGCCTTCGAGGTTTTTTTGTAACATAAAATGTCTAAAAAGTTGCACATTTGAGATACTTTGTGCAATTTGTAGCAAGAAAAATAAAGAAAATGCAAGAAAAATAAACTTTTTTGAAAAATAATTGTGTAAATACTTGCACATATCACAGAAAATGCCGTACTTTGCAACAGAAACAAGAACAAATAACAATTAAATCTGGGGGCAACAGTAATTCCGCACAAAATTATGAAGACTACAATTTTTAGCCAACTTAGCAAGGACACACGCGAAAAGTTAGCATTTGCACTTAACGATGCGATTACGGAATTAACATCAGAAGAAGAAGGTGGCTTTGCAGGATTTATAAACAAGAATCTTGAAGGATCAGATGCTTTTTATCAGATGTGGGCAATGGGCGTTATTCAAATGAAAAGAGACATGGCAGACGAATTAAAGAAGTAGAACAAATAGCGGGGGCTTTTATTAGCTCCCGCGTGCACACGCAAACATAACTTAATATTAACTAATAAAACAAAGGAATTATGTACAAAGTATTTTATTCGACTCCAAGCGAGTTTGAGCAAGCGGTTGTTATTCCAGGCTTTAAGCCAGCATAGTTTGAAACATTAGAAGAAGCAAAGGCTTTTATTAACACAAAAGTGCGCGATGAAGAAGAGGTTGGGCCTTATGACAATTCCAATTCTGCAACTATTCGCTATGAGGTATACGATGGATCTCCATTTAATGAAGACGAAGAGGTAACGGCAGAACCTGTTTATATGAGTGATGAATACTATTTTAGACCTTAAAGACATGGTGCTATGGAAAGCAAGTTTAATACAGATGGCTTCTGCAAGAAACTATCATTGGATGAGATTAAGGAATGTAGAAAGCAGCAAACACGAGAAAGAATAGGCATTCGCATTGCAACACTCCGAAAGTTAAAAGGATGGAACCAAGAGGAATTGAGTGATAAAGCAGGGCTTCAACGGACACACATCTCTCGCATTGAGGCCGGCAAGTATGCAGTCACACTTGAGACCATCCAAGCCATTGCAGAGGCATTTGGTATGACAGTTGACATCATAGACAAAAGGCTTGCAGACTTAACACCGCTCAAGACATTGTAAAGGCTTGCAAGAGCAACAATCAAAGGCGAGGCAGAAATGCTTCGCCTTTTTGTTTTAGTACCCCTTGCACTATGTTTTGCTTGAATTAAAAATGAACAATTAAGAATTAGAAATGCAAATAGATTTCGGTAGTATAGAGAGTATTATTGGCTTGCTCT
>Ga0265299_10000896_pt1 | contig 35960 bp, 47 predicted proteins | sample AusTroGonzalo_MG_4_FD_193485 | JGI IMG/M metagenome (GOLD analysis project Ga0265299, IMG submission 193485) | Bovine rumen microbial communities from tropical cattle in Woodstock, Queensland, Australia - Gonzalo_02 | ecosystem: Host-associated > Mammals > Digestive system > Stomach > Rumen ... | reverse complement strand
GAATGAATTCAATGATATATTACAACAACGGCTTGACTATGAACAGAACGTCAGAAATCACAGTTCACGAGTCAATCGTTTCTATATGATAAGAAATTTCTGAAAATATTTCGCTTCAATTAAGAAAGATTTCAAGATTGAAGAACTTGAACTGTATGAAATAATCAATTATCTTGTATATTACAGAACGACAAAAAATTCAAGATGAAAAATACCGAGCAGAACTGCTGAATACAATGTGATTTGTGCAATCAGAAATTTTTTCAGATTCTGCAATATTCTTTGAATGCGTTTGAAATTTAATCGAGAACAAATTCCGATGTTCAAACAAGATCCAGTGAAACGCGAACCGATGTCAAATGAAGATTTTGAACTTCTGCACGTTGCAATCAGAAAATATTCAAAGTCAGAAGAAATCAGACTGCGTGATGAACTGATGATTGAAATTCCACGAGAAACTTGATTGAGAAAATCAGAAATCGTCAGATGTAAGTTCAAAGATTTTCACAACGAGAACAGACAATTCAAAGTTCTTGTGAAATGAAACAGATATGAATCAGTATTTTTTTCTGAAAAATTACAGAAGAAAGTGTTTGAATATGAAAACATATTGAATCAAAAATACAAACATCTTGATATTGAAAAGCTTTTCATCTGTTTATGACAGAAAGAAAAATGAAAAGAAATCAGTTCGCATTTATTATGAAAACATTTGCTTCTGATAGTGAAAAGAATGAAAGAAGATTGAATGATTCCGAAAAATAAACAACTTTGTCTTCATCAAGAAAGACATTCATTCGCAATGCGTTGTGTTTATTCTTGATTATCGCAACAAGCAACGACGAGATTGATGAGACATTCAGACCCAAAAATCACGCTTCATTATTATCATATGAACGATTCACGATTACTGGATCAATATGATTCGATTCGTGTATAAAATTTCAACAGCGAAAATATCATTAAAAATAAAAAAGTCAAAACTTTGTCATTTTTTTTCGTTTCAAGGCTTCATACCTGCTATTTGAAAATTCAATTAAGAATTGATTTTTTTCGATTTAATTTTTTTTATAAAAAAAAGTCGTCAAAAATTTGCATTTTTTGAAAATTTTTATATAATAGATTTTAGTTAAGTTTGAAAATCGAATGAAAATGTCTTTGATTGCAAAAAATTGATGACTTTTTTCAAGAGATTATTCGTATCGTCAAGGTTCTACAATTCCGAAGTAGCTTATGTCAACCGATACGACAGCAACAAACTTGACTGTCGTTCAATATCACATCATATTTAATTCCGACAAACAAAGATGTTGAAATGAACGACACAACATCTTTGTTCGTCTGAATTGATTTGTGTGTAAGATTCGAACGAACAAAGGTTCGAGTCTTTTTATTTAATCACAAAATCAGATGAGAATCAGATGAGTTGTTGCAATAGTTGTGAGCATTATTGTGTGAATGTTCACGCCAGCTGGACTATATGTATATACGATTCCGTTTCTCATTTGATGTATGTGATGAAAAAAAGTTCGAAAATTTTATTTCAATTTTTTCTTCAAGCAAGATGACGAATAAAAACTATTTCAAATGTTTTCGCTTGTTTCTTGAAACTTGAAAGAAGCTTGATGATTCGATGAAGTGAAAATATTATGAATCATTGCTTGAATATTGACTTGATTGAATCAAGCCCACTGATCCAATCATCGACGCGTTGTTGACTTCTGCGATGTATTCGATTGACAAATCAGATGAAGAACTGAAAAGAAAATCTGAATCAATGCAATGAAATCAAAACGCAGTCAAGAGCTTTGAAAAGCTATCAAAACAGAAAAAAACAGACAAAAACAAAAACAAACAGAACGAAACAGAGAAAAACATATGAAGAAAAGAAGTATATGAAGAATATGAAGATAATACAAACAATAATAAAATCATCATAAATGATGATTCAGAATCAAAAGATTCTGTTCAGTATTGAAATGAAGAAGTGAATAAATGTCTGACGAGAATCAAATCATATAATTGATGACTATTAGATTGAACAGTCAAAAACAATCGCAGATATGCAAAACTTCTGATTGATAAACTGAACAAACTTGAATCGATTCAAGCTTGAAAATACACACGAGAAGAAACGCTTGACATCATTCTTCAAGTGATTTCGAAAAACAAATACCACGTTTCGAAAATTACATCAGCAGAATCGATTTATCGCAATCTTGCAGTTCTTATGCAGACGTGCAAGAATGACATTTGAAAAGCACAATCGAATCAAATCGTTTTACCTACAATTTAATCAAGAGAATGAATCAAATCAAAGTTTATAAAGAAATGACTTATGTCGAATGCTATGACTGAACGATATTTGAGACACCTGCAAAATTTGAGACAGTTGTTCAATTGCGAAAAAATGCTGACTTGTATGTTCAAATATGAGACACAGCAATCGCAAAATGAAACATAAAAACAATCACGAAAAAGCAATTGTCAGATGTTGAACAAATATTGTATTCACAAGACAGATTCGTTCGCGAACAATTACAGAAAGAGATTGATGATAGAATCAAAAATTGATTTCGTGTGAATGTTGAGATTGTGCAAAATTTACTTCAAAAATATTTGTAAAAATGCCGATTGAATGAATTACCGAACGAGAAACACAGCCATTGTTCAAAATCTTTCTTCGCAGAATATGATTCAAGAACTTTGACGAATACATTGAACTGTTTTGAGATAATATCGAAAAGAGAAAAGAAACAGTTCGCCGATTTCAAAAAACATACCCACTTTTTACCATTAAAAAACAAGAGAAATGAAAAACATCTTAAAAAAACTTGCAGAAGCGAAAAAATGGATCGCTTCACAAAAAATGACAAAAGAATGAAAAAACACTTTTTCAAACTATTCATATTTCACGCCAGAACAAGTTTGTTCAATCGTTGAAAAAGCGTGTGAAGAATTCTGACTGTTCACAAAATTTGATTTGATTCGTGATGAATTGTGAATCGAATGACAATTGACAGTGTTTGATATTGATACAGAAGAAACAATGCAATTCATTTGAGCAACTGCAATTCCTGAAATCAAAGCAACCAATGTTGCACAACAAATTTGATGATGTATGACGTTCACCGAACGCTATTTGAAACAAACAGCATTCTGAATTTCTGACAATTCACTTGATTTCGATACAACTGAAAACACAGAAAAAAGAGTGAAAGAAGAACAAAAGAAATCTGAAACTAAAAAAGAAACGAAACGATTCAACAAAGAACAACTTGAAGCATTGACAAAAAATACAGATTATTTGAAAAAATTTGATACGTCAGACGCATTGTTGACTGACATTCAGAAACTTTGATATTCAATCAGCAAAGATATGAAACTGAAAATTGCTGATATTCGAGCAAAAGTTGAATAATTTTTTATCATTTAATAAATCAACAAAAATGCAACAAGAGAAAAAAAGAATCAGAAGTGTTTGAAAATATCACTTCGAAAATGTCAGAATCTGTGTTGAAACAGATGTGATATATACAAGATGTCGCATATGTAAAGAATACAAACCGAGCAATCTTGAATATTTCAGAAAAGATCCAGACAAAAACGCACAAAGATTGATACAACCAATTTGCAGAGAATGTGCAAAGAAACTTGAAAGAGAACAAAGAGAATATGAAAAAATACAGAAAATTGAATCAGAAAAGCCAATCAATCACGTTGAACAGAAAGATTTGTTCGCAGATACAAAAGAAGATTCACTCGAATCAAAAGTTGACAAAATTTTATCTTTCTTATGACTGAACAAATGAACATACAAGAAATAATCGACAAATATGAATCATTCAAAAAGAAATGATTGAAACTAAACGAACAAGATATGTTCGACTGGCTTGAACTTCAAGATGTGATTGAAGACAAAGTGATTGAAATCAAATCAAAATATCTTGAAGACAAACTTGTATTCGACCGTGATTATTGATTGCGTCTGATTGAGTTGAAAGACAAGAAAGACGCAGATTGAAAAAAGATTTTCACAGATACAACAGCAAAAGCTTTCTGCGACAATGAGTTCTTTGAACGTGAACTTGCATTGATTACAGCAAAAGCAACGTATGAGAATCTTATGAACAAAGCAAACAACGTTGTTGAATACATCAATGTGATAAAATTATCAATGAAGAAAGACTTTACAATTTAATCAAAACAAAATGACAGAAACAAAAGACAAAATCATCAATAAATGATTATCGATAGAAAAAGACAAATTGTTCGCAATTTGCAAATGAGAATGGAAGCTTGCAAGAGTTGAAATGATGATGACTTTGAAACAAGCATTGAACATTTCAATTCTTGAAGCACACCAGAAGACCCAACAATTGAAACCCGAACGAGAAGCTTTTTATTCCTTAATCAATTAGTATGAAACAAAGACTTATCTATTTATTGAGCATAATATTCACAATCATCGTGATTGTGCTTTGAATATTATTATTGAACAGAACAGTGTTCGCAAAATCAGAGCCAATTCAAGAAATATTGAATCAGATTCAGATGAACGAATCAGAATTGCAACAGATTGAAACAAGAGCAGATGAACTGAACAAAGCAAATGAAGAAGCAAAAAGCAGATTGCTGAATGAGTATTGATTAGAGCTTTCAAAAGCGTTCACAAAGAATGTTGAGCAAAAAGAAGAATCACAATGATTGTTGCTTGAAGATGAAAACTGAAATTGTATTTGATGAATAGGTTGTGAGCCAGAAGACCGAACACCGTGAAAATTGAATGCAAGTTGAGACGCACAAGAAATGCCAATCGTTGAATGAAATGATTCACACGAGAAATTCAAGAATCTTGCAACAGCATATTGACTTGACGCTTCACAGATTCGAGCAGTCGAGAATCACTATTGAATCACAGAATGAGTGATTCTGTGCATTACAGTCGCAGAAACATCTTGATGAAACAGATGAGCTTGATGAAAAAATATTTGAAGTGTGTGAAGCAATGACAGATGAGAAAGACCAACTTATGCACTTATGGAATCTTGACTTGAAGATATTTGAAAAACATTGACGAACAGATATTTGTGAAAAAAACAAACACTTTGATGTCTTTCAAATGCGTGAAGTTGTAAAGAAACAAACGACAATTGAAAAAGATATGCAACGAGTGAATCACACCGAGAAAAAAATATGACAGCGTGTCTTTCAACAATTTATTGAAGCATTGATCCAGCGACATTCAGCATAAGAAGATAAAATTTATTTTCTTAATGCAAACAAAATGAGAAAATCACAAATCAAAGAATTGTATGATAAATTTCTTTGACTGAAATGTTCAATGTCAGTTTACTATCAGAGAATCAAACATTGAATTGATCCATTCACAGCAATGAAACCAGTTGAAAGAAAATATGAAGTCAGAAGCAAGAAATATTGAGCAGAGCTTGAACGATACAACAAACAACCACAACCGAAACCACCGAAGCAGAAATTCTATTGAAGACTTCAAAAATGATATTCAAAAGAAGAAGCAATCAAGATTCAACTGAAATGTAAAGACAGAAAAAAGAGATGACAAAAAGATTTGTATGTGAAAGCTTATACAGTCAAAGAAAGAAGATACAAGCCAGATGATTATGAAATCAGAATCACGTATCATTCAGATGAAGCAAAAGTTTTCAAAGATGAATATGAAAGAATGATACGTGAAACTGAACAAAAACGAAATGAGACTGATGACATTATTGAAGCAAAAGAGCTGAAAAAGAAACTCGACAAACTGATTGAAGAATATGCACTTTTTATTTCATACAACACAAACACAAATGAATCATTGTAGAATTTGCAACAAAATCATTCCAGACAGATTCAATTGATGACCAGCACTTCGATGTTCAAGCTGTCGCAAGATACAAGATGAACAACTTTCAGAAATGATTGCAGAAACGAGCTGACTTGATGAAGAAAATGAATATTTGAGAAGTCGTTTCTTCGATACAGAAACAGAATATCAGAAATTGAATCGAAAACATCAAAAGATGAAAAAAAGATATGACATATTGCGATGAAAACACTGTTCAGATTTGAAAAAGATTGACAATCTTGAAACTGAAAATGAAAGATTGAGAAAATGAATTGAAAGATTGTTCGCAAGAATTCACGTGCTTGAATGACGAAATGCAGAATGATTGAAAGATTACAAACAATTAAAGTCTGAAATTTTATCTGATGAGAAATGAAAATATGACAAAGTCGCAGAAGAAGTCGCTAAATTATAAGAAACTTGTTGAATTGTTGAATCAGTTCGAGATTGAAACGAACAATGACCCAATGACAAGACAAGAACGAGATGAAAACAGAATGCAATGTTTTGAATCTGAAATATTGAGCAAAAAATATTTGTTCATTGAACGATTGTGTGAAACAGACAAGATTGATGTTGAAAGATTGAGTGCAGATGATTCAATGTTCGTTGAACTGTTGAAAAAATATACACTTGAAAATGTGATTCTGATGTTGCTTTCGATTTCGTTTCGACCTTTGGACCTTTTACATTCTTTTTTGAGATAAATATGAAAAAAGCACTTATTTGAACAATACTGATTTTGTGAATCATATTCTGAATATTGATATTCATCAAAGCATTCAATGTTCGATATGATGAAACATTTCGAGAATGAAGCGAAGTGATGTGCGACATTTGAGTTTGAAACCCAATTCGTTGAATTGTTGTTGCAGAAGACAAAGAACGCATATATATCAAATGACAAAGTCAATGCTTGATGTATTGTCTTGATGACCCAAATCTTGAAGAATGAGAAGCAGAAGAACTTTGAGCAACGCACAAATATCTTGAACGATATGATGACGATGATGTGAAATACAAGTCAATCTGCTATCGTATTTGAAACAACAAAGACAAAATGAAAGCAATCATCAATCGATACTGACGAGATGATGAAAAATAATTTTACATCATAAATAAGAGAAAAAATGTGAAGAATAATGAGTTCATCTATGATGAACGAAAGTCTGAAATCATTGTTGAATGAACAATACAAAAGAATTGATGAATTGAAGCAACAGATTTCAGAAAAAGATGAAACAATCAGAAAACAAGCAGAAAAATTGAACAAGCTTGAAAAAGAAAACTATGATTTGAACAAAACAGTTCAAGACCAACATTTCACAATTCAACAATATGAGCAATGATTCGCAAATTGAAGCCGACATTGAGATGATGTTGAATAGATTTATTCACTAAACAAGAGAAAAAATGATGTTGTGAAATTTAGACATTCAAGTCGCTTCACAGAGAATGTGAATCGATGAAAAAAACTTCAAGAAATTTTTAGATGAAAATTGATTTCATCGTGTTGAGAATTGTGATGAGATAATCAGACACAGAAAATGATTTCATATATTTGATATTCCTTTTCTGTTTATGTGTTGAACAGAAGAAACAGCAAAATCAATCTATCAATATCTATCACAATTCGAAATCAAATGACAAGTTCAATTTTCACGAGAAAAAATTGAAGACTAATTTTATTTCATAAACAAGAGAAAAAAAATGAAAGTCGAAAAAACTTTTGAAGATTTGCAAGAAAGAATTCAGAATATTTCACAAGAGATGAAAGATGAAATTGATGAATTCAATGACAAATTCGCAGTTGCGAAAAAAAACACAGAAAAGTTCTTGAAAGAATGCGAAAAAGTCTGAATCAAAATTGTTTCACTTTGAACAGAAACTGATTTGATACCGAGAACGAAAACATTCCCTTTCTGACCTTACAATTCGATTTTTGCAGAATGAGAATATGCAAAACGAAAATGAGCACCCGAACGACCAGCAATTCGAAGTGTATCAGAAAAATTTGAACAATCGTGATGATGTTGAAACACTTGACAGCATAGTTTCGACCTTGAAGAATTCATTGAATGAGTATATGAATTCAAATGATGATGTCGAAAAAAAGTTTGATAGATTTTATTTCAAAAAAATTCACAAAAATGAATAGAAAAATGAAAGATTTTGATTTCTCAAAATGAAAATTAGACAAAATAACTTTAATCTATAGATTGAGAAATCTATACATCAAATGTGAGTTCTTCTATACAGATGACCGAGATTGCAATATTTATTTGTGAAAAAATATCAGCACGGTGCAGAATACACAAGCAATTGAGATAATGCGTTGATATTGAAGCTTTTCGAGTATCTTAAAAGATACTGAAGAATTTATACGAGATAATTTCAAGGTAGTAGAAGAATAGTTTTATATCATAAACATTTGCGAAAATGAAAGAAGCATTGATTTGAGTATGTTGTATCATCTGATGAATCTGATTTATGTTCTGATTCGCTGTATGTATTGAAAACTTTTCAGCATATATGAGCAGACTTTCAGATGAACACGACAAAGAACATTGTGAAAGAGCAATCGAATATCATTTGTATGTGCCAGCATACTGCACAACCGACTATTTATCTTGAAATATTCAATAAAAATGAAAATGACTTTTTCAGAACGAATCGCAGTTGTGATTATCACGATTTGCGTTGCTGTATCGATTGCACTTATTCCAAAGACAATCGAATGTGCAAAAATGCCAGTTTGAGAAATGCCGTGATATTGCTTTTATTTGTTGCCAAGATAAAAATGGACGAAAAAACAAGAAGAATCAAAAGACACAGAGCTTTGACTGAATATCAGACTTGATGTGAAAGAATAGTGAATTTGTTTTGCAAGATATATTTCTGAAACTGCAAGAATCGAGACCGATGTGAATATCTTGCTTGATATATGAAAAGAACGATTGTTGTGAATGAGAAATACTATTTTCACATTGCTGACATTCGAGTTGCTTTGACATACGATATTTCATCAGAAATATTGTTCGACCGATACAAATATATTGAAGAAGCGAACGAAAACAACGAAACACATTTGACTTTGAAAGATTATTTCTTCGAACGAAATCAAAAAAAGAAATTTATTTCATAAAAAATTGCAAAAATGCAAAAGCTTATTGATTTATTGCGACGGCGAAAGCCAAATTTTGATAAAAATAATATTCTTGATTATATGTATAGTCAATGAACAATATTCATCAAAGATTGAAAGCCAGTCTATGCTTATGATGAAGACATATTCCCAAACACAGAATTGATGATAATCAGCAAAAAAGAATGATTCATCAAACGATTGATTGAACAAGATTTGATTGACAAAGACAAATTGAGATGAAAAAACCCATACTTCAAGCTTGAATGATGATGAATATATGAATCAGCACAAGAAAAAAGATATTACACAACATTGATGTTGCTTGCAATTACAGATGACCCAATCAAACTTTTACTTTCTATTTTGAAATAAAATGCAAAAAGAAGACTACAAAAAACTTGAAGAATTGTATCAAGAATTTCGAACAGACGAAGTGAATGAAAAATGAATTCACAACCCAGCACATTTCAGAGACACAGAGCCGTTTCTATACAAAACAAAAGAGCTGTGATTCATTAGTCGATTAGTGAGAAAAAACAAAGTCAAACAATATGAAATCAAGACAATTTGATACAAAGCTATTGAACAAAATGAACGATGAGCAAAAGAATATATCAGCGAATACAATGATGATGAGTGTTTGATTATGATGTTGAGCATTGAAGACGAGCCTTTGGAATTTTTAGTTTCTATTTTGAAATAAAATGTCAGTATTATTTGCAATATTTTCAATCATCTATTGATTGATATTCATATTCACTTTTCAAGATTCGAAATTGATTATTTCACTTTTGTTTTCGATTCTTGCAACGATTCATTCGTTTATATAGAAACACAAAAATCTTGAATCAAGAAAGTCGGAAATTCCGACTTTTTTCAAAAAGATTTCGTTTTGAATCAAAATAATATAATATCATATTGACATAAGATATTCGGAAATTGTAGAGCGTTGACGATACGTGCGTATTTATCTTCGCTTTCTTTTTTTATGTGAAAAAAGACGAAACAACAAATCAGCAAAAAAAAGCTGAATGATGAAAATGTTGAGCTTGCGAAATTGATTGCAAAAGTCAGAGACAAATACACTTGTCAGCATTGTTGAAAAACAGCAAGACAGACATCAATTCACGCAAGCCACATCATCAATGAAGCAAGAGACCACAGACTTGCAAGCGATCCATACAACATCAAAGCTTTGTGCTATAATTGCCACATCAATCGACGACATAAAAACCCAATTGAAGCAAGTCAACGATTCAATGAAAAACGACCTTGAAGATATGATGAACTTCAAGCGAAACACATTGAATATATGAATAAATGAAGCATTGACATCAATCGAATGCTTGAAAGAAATCAAGAATTGAGAAAGCAATGTGAAGAAATGAAAATTGATATTTCAAAATTCAAATACTGACAAAAATTTATTTCATAAACAAAACAACGCACAATGAAAATTCAAGAAATCAAAATTGATTCGTTGATTCCTTATGAATACAACAACAAGAAACACGATGAGACACAAGTCAATCGTCTTGCAAATTCAATCAAAGAGTTCTGATTCATACAGCCACTTGTGATTGATAAAAACAACATCGTGATAATCTGACATTGAAGACTTGAATGAGCAAAAAAATTGTGATTGAAAACTGTTCCTTGCGTGAAAGCTGAAACACTGACAGAAGAACAAGTGAAAAAATTGAGAATTCTCGATAATAAGTTGAACGAATCGCCACGAGATATTGAGAATCTGCAATATGATTTGTCAACGATAAAAAATTTCAACATTTGAGACATAGAAATCACGATTGATGATTTATTTTGAGATATGTTCCCAGAAGAAGAACCAGAAACAGAAGTCAAAGATGTTGAATCAAAAATCTCAAAAACTGCGAAAGTTGTGAAGAAATGAGATATTTTTGAACTATGAAATCACAGATTGATGTGTTGAGATTCAACAAACGAAAATGACGTTGCACAATTGATGTGAGATGAACGTGCAGACATATCATTCACTTCGCCACCATACAACGTCTGAAAGAATGCGAAATTGAATGCGTGAATGAGATGAGATGATTCAAAATATGAAAACGATTCTGACGATAAAGATTCAGAAGAATACAGACAATTTCTTGAAACATTCACAAAACTTTCACTTGAACATTCTGAATATTCATTTGTGAACATTCAATCACTTGCGTGAAATAAAATATCATTGATTGATTATCTGTATGATATGAAAGACCAATACGCAGACACAATCATTCGAGATAAATGACGAAGCGCACCTGCAATGTGAGAAAACGTTCTGAATTCAAGTTTCGAATACATTCACGTATTCAGCCACAAATGAAATCGTGCAATCTGAACAATACCATTCAGATGAACATTGCAGAATATTTTTCACGTCAGCTGACAGATGAAAAACGAATATTCAAAAATTCACAGTGCAACATTCTCAATCGAGTTTGCAGAACACTTCATCAAAAATTTTGCAAAAGACAGCGTTCTTGATTTGTTCTGATGAACTTGAACATCAATGATTGTTGCAGAACAACTTTGAAAGAAATCGTTTCTTATGGAATTAGATCCTTTGTATTGTGAAGTTATCATCAAAAGATTTCACTGATTGAGACCAGAGCAAAAAATCAAATGCACAAACAGAGAAATCGAGATTGATGAAATTTTATCTGATAACGAATAATCTATGAACAAAGACAAAATGGAAAATTTGCTGTGAGTTGTGATAAACAACACAAGCAGAAACTACAAACAGAAAAATCTTGAATTGTGCTATCTTGTTGAAAGATTGCTTGATTATATCGCATACAATCTATTCAAGACAAACAAGAAAAGACGAAGACGCAGAATCATCATTTATTTATTAAAAAAATTATAGATGAAGAAGATTCACGATTATTCAGCTTTGAAACTCGAATTCTTCAAATCTGATTTTGATGAAGTGAAAGCGTTTATCACTGATAAATGACTGACATATAATTCAGAGCGAACGAAAAGAACAAAATGACGAACAAAAGAGAAACAAGAACGAAAAAAGAACATTGTTGAAAAAGCATTGATGAAACAAGCCGAGAAACAAGCGAATGAATTATCTGTGCCAATTGAAGACTTGATGAAATGAAAGAAAGCAGTTCTTCAATTGTTGCTTGTTCAAGTCTCAAAGTTCGTGAAAGCGAATCAAGATAAAAAAGACATCGACATCGATGTGTGAGACGCAGAAAAGATTCTGAAAATGTTCAAGACTGAACTGTGAGAACCTGCAACAATTTGAGCGAATTACAATATGAACGCAAGCAAGGTTGAATGACTGACAGATGAAGAATCAGAAGCGCTTGATGTTCTGTTCAGCACGAAAATCAAAAAAGTCAAATAATCAGATATTGATTGAGATTAGTGAGAATCGCTTCCGACGGTGGAATGAAAAACACAGTATATTGACATATTTATTATTTATCAATCAATGGACAAACAAAAAGCAATAGAATTATTGAAAAACAGCAGTTTGTTGAGAAACAAATATTTTGAATTCAACTTCTTTGATTTTTGCAAGTTCTATTTTATGGAATATTACACATTCGAAACGCCAGAATGTCTTGTTGAAATTTATGACGCACTTGAAGAATGAAAGAATGTGTTCATTGAGTGATTCAGATGAAGTGCAAAAACAACAATTGCACAGATGTTCGTTTCACGATGTATCGCATACAAGAAAAAAAGAAACATTATGCGATACGCACAGACAATCGAGAATGCAGAAGAAAATCTGACTTATATTGCGAACAGTTTCATTTGAGACACCGACTGATGAGAAAGATTCATTCGTGATTATTGACACTTGTATTACCCAGAATTTATGAATCGCTGATGACAGAAGAAAATCAAACGTATTGATAAATTCATCACAGAAAATGACTGCTATGTCAGAGCGATGTCTTTGTGAACGTCGCCGAGATGAAAGAACTATACAGCACCTGATTGAAAATTCAGACCAGATTTGCTTGTGTTCGATGATGTTGATACAATGACGAGCACAGATTCAAAAAAGAAAATCGACAAAAACTTTGAATTCTTATTGAATGAAGTTCTTTGATGAACGACAAACGCAACACAGATGATATTCTTATGAAACACAATATATGAAGACTGACTTGTGCCGAGATTCAGAGAACACATCGCAAAAGACAAAAATCGAAGAACAATCAGAATTCCGATATATGATGAAAAAAATCAAATCGTTCGAAACAGATTCGTTGAAACAGACAAAGAAGCAGAAAAACTGAATGAATGAATCACAGATTCAAATAAAAAGTTCACGTCTCTTGAATCTGAAAGACGCAGACTGTGAAGCATTTCATTCAATCAGAATTATTTGCTTGTTCCTTATGTGATTTGACAACACATCATCACACGTGATATGATTCAATATGATGAAAATTGCAGAAACTATCAATTCGATTTCATTCAGATTTGAGTTGATCCAGCAGTGAGTGAAAAAGAGTGAAGCGATGAATATGCAATCAATATGACGTGATTCATTTGAGACAGAATCTATCACCTTGAATCAATCTGATTGAACTGAAAAGAGAAAGACATTTGAGCGTCTGCGAATGTTGTGTTTCAGAATTATGAAAGATACAAAGCGAAAAGAGTGATTGTTGAAACAGTTGCTTATCAAGCAGTGTTGAAGAATGTGTTCAAACGCTTGTGAATGGCTGTTCAAGAATACAAAACAATCAAAGACAAAACGACCAGACTTCTTGAAAAACAAGTTCTGTTCGAAGACAAGAAAGTGTATTTCGCACCGTGATATTGAAACGACATATTGATTGAACAGTTGCTTTCGTTCCCGAATGGCGAACACGATGACAGAATCGACGCGATGTTGCTTGCAATGCAACAACAAAACAAGAGCTTTTTTATTTCTGCATTTTAGAAAAAATGAGAAGAAAATCAGAACGATATTCACCAGTTCAAAAAGCAGAAGCTTTTGAAGTTGTTGTGTGTGAAAGACAAATCTTGATGTTTTTGAATGAAGTGAACAAAGATTGAGAACACGAGAAATTCACAACAGAAATCACGATGTTTGAATTTCGAAAATACATTCAAAAGAAAAAAGACAAACTTGATCCTAATCTGTTTGAATATTGAGAATCAAGAGCTGATGAACTTGATTCAAGAAAAAAAACAGAATAAGATACTTTTTTATTCTTTATTGTTTATACAATGTCAGAAAGAACTTACACAAAGATTGATGAATTCACATTCAAATGTGAAGAAGACAGACATCTTGAAGAAACGATGAAAATCGATGAAAAAATGAATTATCTTGCACAGTGCTTGAATTGATTGCGTCAATGCGTTGCAAGTGCAAACGAAATGCAAGACAAATTCGTCAAGATTGTTGAAACATACAATCGATATGTTGATATGCTTACAGAAGCAAAAGAACAATGTTGATACACATTCAAGTTGCCAGAAAAAATCGTTTTGCCAGATTGTTTTGACATCATCGAAGTGAAACTTGAAAACATTCCGAAAATCGATTTCAAACTAAACGAGAACAAAGCAAGCTAAACACTTGCTTTTTTTCTTTTTATTTTGTGCATTCATAGTGGCTGATTATAATGCACACAATGATATTTATATCACAAAAATCTGAATGTGATTCACAGAAAAAATTAAAAGCATAGTCGCAAAAAGTTTGTGAATAAAGACGAAATCTTTTTGAAGCAATCTTTACAGTCTTTCTTCACTTTTGAGAAACGAATATTCAATTGACATCAATACATATTATATGTTGTATGAATTCAATTGAGACATTCGTCAATGTATTCAGAAAATTTCAAATGCAGTTTCAAGAAATTGAATCTATCTTGAAAACAATCAGAGACAAATCATCGATAATAATATTCTGAATGATGAAGTGTTTGATTTGTTCAAAGCACCAACTTTCTTGAAGTGGAAAAAAGATTTATACAGAAATTATATGCTTTCTGGTGAATTATATATCAAACCAGTTGAGAATGAATCGTGAACAACAATCTGATTTGACATAATTGATTCAAGAATTGTTTCAAAAACAGTGGATCAATATTGAGTGATTCAGAATTTCATTCTTCACAGTCAATGAAAAACAGAAGTATTGACACCAGACAAACTCGCATATTTCAAACGAGAAACTTCAACAAAGAATGAAGCAGATTGAATGTGAGTGTTGAACTGATGTGTATATGATTGACTGTCAGACCTTGAAGCACAAAAGACAAATTATTCATTCTATAAAAATTCAGCGATTCCGTCTGCATTATTATTGCTTGATGATAATCTTTCAAATGAAGAAATGCAGAATGCAAAAGACCAATTTGAAGCACAATTCAAATGAAGTGATAATCAGCACAAAACACTTGTTGCGTGATGAGTGAAAGACATCAAAACGATTTCACTGACACCACGTGATATGGAATTTATCAGTCAGAGACATCTTACAACTGAAAAAATCTGTGCAGTGTTTGGTGTGCCAAAATGAATCTTGTGATATGTTGACAATATAAATTATTCAAACTGATGAAATCAAGAAAAAGAATTCATCGAATGAACAATCAGACCACTTGAAACTGATTTCGAACATATATTGAACAGATTGCTTGCGATGTTCAGACCAGATTTATTCAATAAGATTCGAGTCAGAGTTGATTGAGAACAGCTTGAAGAATCGCAAGAACGAAAAGAATCTTTGAGAAAAGATGTCGCAAGTTGAATAATGACAGTCAATGAAGCAAGAGTTGAAAGATGATTCGAGAAGTTGAACGATGAGAACGCAGACAAGTTGCTTGTTTCAAGAAATCTTGTTTTGCTTGAAGATGTTGCACTTGATCCTGTTTTATATTCTGACGAGACATAATCAATGAGCGTTTCAGCAGATTACAGAAGACTTCTGAAAAGAGAACTGAAAATCAGAACAATCATTGAAAAGTCTTTCAAGAAACAACGCAAATTTCTTGAAGCAAACGTCAAAGAATTATATGAAAATTACAAATACAACATAGAAATCACACGAAGCAGAATGAACAATGAGATTGTGCATATATACCCAGAGAAAAAAGAGCGATATGATGTTGAAAATGATGAACCGTTGTGATGATTTCGAAAAGAAATGTGAGTTGATGATTTGCTTGAAGATATGAAGCCACAAATAAAAAAAGCAGTTGAAAAGTGATACAAGAGAAGTTTCAGATTATTAGAGCCGTTGTTGATAGAAAACTGATTCACTTATTACCCAGACGTGATTTCAAATTATGCAAACAAACGATGAGAATTGAATCTGTCGAATTACAAATGAGCAATCAGTTTCACAACAAAGCACGACGTAATTGAAATCTTGAAAAATTGAATCGATAACAATCTGACAGTGTCAGAAGTTGCCGACCAGATAAACAAGCTTGATGAAAGATTATTCAGTCAAGCACGTGCGAATACAATTGCAGTGAGTGAAATGTGAAGAGCTTACGAATATTGAAACTATATGCCAATCAGTCAATTGAATGATGTGTGAATACAAATGCAAAAAAAACGAGAAACGTGCCACGATTCAAGAGTGAGACCAGAACATCGTGAATGTGAAGAAGAATGACGAGTCAATCTTGATTATATTTACCCAAGCGTTTGAGTAGATATTGCACCGTGATGACCGAACTGTCGTTGCACAATGTTGTATCGTAGAGCACCATAGATTTATATCTTATAATAGAACAATGAAAAAGTTCAAACTTGTGAAAGAAAAGTGATACTTCCAATCACTACGAGAAACAAAATCTGTCAAAGAACTTGACGATTGAGCTGTTGAAATTTCGTGATACGCTTCAACGAAAGACAAAGACAGATGATGAGACGTTGTTGAGCCGAAAGCTTTTGCGTCTGCACTTGAAAGATATATGACAAACCCAATTGTCTTGCTTCAACACAAAACAGATAAACCAATCTGAATCGTTGAAAAAGCTGACATTGATGATAATTGATTATGGATCAAAGCAAAAATCTCACAGAATACTGATTGAGTTGTTGATTTGATAAAGAATTGAGTATTACGTGCATTCTCAATTTGATATTCAATCAAAGATTATGAGACAGATGTTCGTGAACTTGCAGATTGAACATATGATATGACAAACATCATCAAAGACCTTGAACTTTATGAAATATCAGTCGTTTCGATTCCGATGAACCCATACGCACTTTCAAAGAGTGTTCAAGATATGTTTGAAGTTGAAGAAAACGAAGAAAATTCTGATTCAAACGCAGTTGACTGACCTTTGTGAACACACTTTGAGCCAGAAGATGATGAAGTTGAAGAATCAGAAACAGAATCAGAAGAAAAAGTTGAAGAAAATGAAGAAGAAAAGTCAGTTGATGATTGAAACGAAAGCGACCAGAATGAAGAAGAAGTTGTTGAATGAGACAATGTTCAAGAAGAAGAAAATTCTGATGAAAATGAAACAGTTGAAGAACACCCAAACGAAGAAGTTGAAACAAAAGAGATGAACGAAGAAAAAAACGAGAATGTTGAACATTCGAACGTTGTTGATTTGTGAGCAGAAGAAAATGAAGCTGAAATGCACGTTGAAAGTGAAAACAACGAAAACAAAACAGATTCTGATGACGAATCTGTGAATAATGAGTCAGATGAAAATTCTGAAATAAACGATGAAGAATCAGTTGAAGAAGATTCTGAAAACGCTGTTGAAACACAAGCGAACGATGAAGAAGTTGTTGAAACACACAATGACGAAGTCGTTGAAACAAAATCAATTGAGACTGAATCAAAAAAGCAATTCGATTTTGAATCAAAGATTGCACAGCTTTCAAAATCATTTGATGAGAAACTTGCAGAAAAAGATGAAAAAATCAAATCGCTTGAATCAAAAGTTGAAACAATGACAAAGCTTTTCGCAGAGTCTGTTGAGACAATTGATAGAATGGCGACTGCTGTGAAAAACACACCAGTCAACAGTGGACTTCAATATAAAAGACCACTTAAAAAATGATGATATTATGACGTAGCGTCAATCATCAAATCTTTATAATCTATTTATCATTTAATTTATTTCAAAAATGAAATTCAAAGACATCGTTATTGAAGCTAAAAAACAAGCTTGAATCTTCGTAAAAGAAGAAGATGAAAACATCGAAAAGCCAGAAGTTGAAGAAGAAGCAAAAGCCAATGAAGTGATGAACACTGGTGCAACAAACTTCTGAACAGAATTGATTCCTACTGATGTAGTTGCTGACCCATTACTTGATATGTTAGGAAACTATTCAAAATTATTGCCATTATTACCAGGAGACCACGGAAACAATATGGCCGTATCTGAAAGAGTTCCTATCATCGGAGAAGCTGACTTGTTCCAGTGAAATTCTGAATGGACGACTGGTGCTTGAACTCTTACACCAGGAGACCACGGACCAGACACTGACAAAGTGATGATTACACAATGACAATTCATCACAACAGTTGATATTTCAAAAAGAGAATTGAGATATGCAACTGACAGACTTGAAGCAATCGTTCGTGAAAGAATCAACAGAGCAGCTGCGAGAACAATCGACGCAGTTATAATCAACGCCGATGACACAGCTTCTGGATCTGGAAACGTAAACTGAACATATTCTTGAAGTCCATATTTCGTGCAACAAGATGACGGAATCAGAAAAGTCGGAATTGCAAATACTGGTGTGAATGTTTGAACAATCACAGCTTGACAATATCTTGCAGTGAAGAACGTTCTTGATTCTCGTTATCAATGAGAATTAAAAGACTTATTGTTCATTGAGCCTTCAAATGTTTACAACAAGACACTTCTTTTGTCAGAAGTTATTACAGCCGATAAGTTCGGACCAAACGCAACAATTTCTGCCGGAGTTCTTGCAAAGATATTCAGTATTGACATTTTAGTTGCAAGAGACTGGCCTGCACTTACAAATACAAGTGGACTTGTTGACGCAACAGCTTGAAACAACACAAAAGGATCATTCGCTTGTGTTTACAAACCAGCAATTCAATATTGATTCTGACAACCACTTGAAATCGAAGTCGGAAAAGTTCTTTGAAAGTGAGTGAAGATTGTTGCAACAATGGAATTCTGATTCGCAATTGCAAACGAAAAAGCTTGACTTTGAAAGACTGTTTGACTTTGAATCAACGCAACAGTTTAGTCAATATAATTCAATGGAAGAACGTCAAAAAACGGCGTTCTTCCGAAGAATTTATCTTATATGATATATAAAATGCCAGAAATTAAAAAAGTCCGTGCTATTCTCGAAGATGAACTTGTTGATTGACAGATAGTGAAGAAGTGAGAAGTTATTGAAACACCACTTGCAGACTATTTGTTGAACGCATACTGAAATCATCGAGAATTAGTTGAAGAAAATGATTCAAAAGAAGAATCAAAAGAAGAAAAGAAAGCTGAAAAGAAAGTCAGCAAAAAGAAATAATTTAATCAGAATCAATCACAATGAGCTATTCAACACTATCAGAATTCAAAGCATATCTATGAATCGATTCGTCAGACACAAGTCAAGACGCAGTTTTGACACAAGTTCTGAATTCTGCAAATTCAAAATTGAATCATCTTTGTTGAGTTGATGATTTTGCGAAATGAACAAGAACGCAAACAATCGAATCAAGATGAATTTTTGAAACAGCAAGATGACTTGAATTCTATTTGAAGAACAAGCCAGTTGTGAGCATAGATAAACTGAATTGAAGTTCTGATGTTTGAACAAAGTGAACTGATTATCTGATTATTTATGACAGACGTGCAATCTTCAAAAAGCTTCAATTGAATGATTGGTGAATGCTTGAAGTCGAATACACAGCTTGATTTCAATCAATACCAGATGATTTGAAACTTCTTGAAATGATGTTGTGATGTTGAGAATTACCAGACAGATTGAAATCTGACTATTGAATTTGAATATCATCATACAGACTTTGAGATGAACAAATCACATTTTGAAGCAAATCGTGAAGCAAATACAAATCAGAAATGACTTCTGATGATATATATTTCAGTTTCACAACACTTCTTGATAAATACAAGAACTTTAATTTGCCAATATAAAAACGATGTGAATTCTATTCAACAAAAAAGCGACTCTTTATACATATTCGAGAAACCAAACAACAAAAATTGCAAGTTATTCACAAAACTGAACAACGATTGCTTGCAATATTCAACCAGTTTCAACAAAAGACTGACTTGAATGAGTTGATTTCTTGAAAATGAGAAAACTGTATTCAAAAATTCAGTTGAATGTATGAGACAAACTTGTGTGTGATTCAATCACATATATAGTTGATAGAACAGAACATCGAGATTGAACAATGAGAAAGTTCTTCAAATCATTTATTATTGAAAGCAATTGAGACTAATGGACGTCAAACTTGAATGAGACCGAGACAAACTTTTCAAACTTTGAGACAGTGTTTCGTCAGCTGTTCAATTGATTTTGACTGATGTTGCATTATTGATCCAGAACAGTGCCAAACAAAACGCACCAGTTCGAAGACGCGACCAATACCCAAACACACCAAGCAATCAAAAAAGACGTTGATGAACATTGAGAAAAAGTATTTGAACAGATTTCAATTTCATTCAAAGATGAACAGTTGTTGTTTGAAGTGATGTCAAATATGCAAAAGTTCGTGAATATGTGAATAATTTGAACCCACACACGAGAAAATATTTGCGAAGATGATATTCAGACAACAAGATACAAATCAAGAACATAATCACAAATGATTTATCAAAAGAGTTGAAATAATATGCCACAAACGATTACATACAGCTTCAAATCAATATGAGACAGAATCTATTCTGAACTTCAAGAACTTGCAACGTGAAACAATGCAAGAGTTTGAGCAGTATATAATCACGATGTAAAAATTGAATGATGAATCAGTCTGCCAGCGATAGTTATTACACCAAGCAATTGAGCAGTCAGTCTTCTTGACAGTTGTTCGTATGAAAATCAAATCAACTATACTGTCAGACTTTTCGACAGAACACAGAAAAACTATTGAACTATTGAAGACAATATGAGAATAGTTGCTGACCTTGTTCTGCAAAAATTGAAGAAAGTTTGAACAATTACCTGGAATAATAGCAATTGAAAGACAGTCAAATGTGAATTTGATTACGAACGATGATTCACAGATACACAAGAGCCGTTGCGTGTGTTTGAAATCACGTGCAGATTCACATCGATTGAAAAATAATTTATATCTTAATTTTCAAGAAAATGGCGAAAAGATGTAAAAATTGCCCAGAGAAAGAAGAAATCACAAATGTTGAAACAAAACAAGAAAGAAAATACAGCTTCCCAACTTTGTGAATTACTGTTGAAGCAAAGAATCTTGAAGAAGCTTACAAAAAAGTCAAAGCATTGACTGAATATAAAAACAAATCTGTTGAATAATTTATTTCTATAAAAAACAATCAAAATGACAGACGCATTCATTTGAAGAAAGTCAGCAATATGACTTTGAATCGAAACAACAAGATGAACTGCTGTTGCGCCAGTTGTATGGCTACCAAAAACAGCGTGAGTTCTAAACCCTACAACAGAATCAGCAACTGATGATTCTTGATATGGTGTGATTGATGAAACATATGATTCATACACAACAAAAAACAAGTCTTGAATCAGTCTTGAATGATTTGTGAAAAATGATTCAATTTGATATTTATTCAGACTTGCTTTGTGAAGTTATGAAAAATTGAAAGTTTTCACTTGAACACCAAGCTGATGAACACCAAAAAGATGAGATTCTGTTTCTTGATGAACTTTGAGAAAAGTTCTCAAAATAGGTTCAACAACTTATTATTGCTTTGATTGAACAGTTTCTGCGTGAACAATCACAAATTGAACGTGGACGATGACTGCAACAGCTGTTTCAAGTTTCACTGTTCATTTATTCAGTAGATTGAACAACAACACACACCCAAGTGCTACAATATGCGACATTGATCCAGTGTCTGCTTCATACGCACCATTCTCAATGATAAACACATTTGAATTGTCTTGTGAAGTTGCAGATTATATGAAGTATTCTGCTGAATTCCAATGAAAACAAATGCAAGCATACGCAGAATGAAGTGAACCAGAACCTGCATATTCTGATGAACCTGCATTCACTGCTTCAATGGCGTGAGTGAGATTCGCAGACAATGAATCTTGATTGAATACTGCAACAGAAATCTGTATGCAATCATTCAGAGTTGCAATCAACAAAAATCTTGCAGATGTTCAATGTTTCGGTTCAACAGATGTTGATTCATTATATAATCAACAGTTCGGTGTTGAATGAGATTGTGAAGCATTATTCGATGACACAACGCTTCGCGATTACGCATTGAACAGTCAGAAAAAAGCTGTTCGTTTCTATGCAGAAAACAACGCTGATTGAGATTTTTCTGCAATATATGTTGATTTGTTCAAAGTATGATTGAACGACTGGACGAAAACAGACGCAAACAATGATATTGTGAAACAAACAATGTGATTCAGTTGACAATATTCAAACGATGACGGTGCAACAATCGAAATCGTATTGATAAACTGAAATTCAACTTGATACTAATTTTATTCAATAAACTTTCACAACAATGGAAGCAAAAATAATAAGAGTTGACAATATGGTGAATGTTCCTGTTCACACAATAAAATTTCTCGATTATGATGAAGAAACAGTTCTTGCAACTGAATCAATCTATGATTGAGAATGTGCAACTGCACCAACAGACCCAACTCGTGAATGATACACATTCACTTGACGAAGCCCAGAATTCAGTGATTCTGCAAAAGTATATGCTGACGCAACATACGTTGCTGAATATACAGAAGATTCAGACGAACCAGCTGAATCATAATAAACGGCGACTGCTGGCTTTCTTTCTCTTGTGCCGGGTAGTCGCCGAATTCAAACAAGAGATTTCATTTATTATTTAATCACAAGAGAAAATGAAAGTAAAAATCAATTGAGCTGATGTTGAAGTTGAATTCACATCAACATACACAAGATGAATTGACAAAGAATTTCAAAAAATTCTTTTCAAAGGTGCAAAAGCTAATACAAGCACAGCTTCAACGCAGTGAGTTGAAATGAATGTCGAAAATATTCAAGACGCAAATGATTATTTAGTGAAAGCAATGACAAATCTGAATGAAGAACAGATTCAACAGCTTTCAATAAGTGATTACAATAAAATTCTCGAAGAAATTGAAAAGATAAAAATACCCAGTAAATAGTGAAGAAATCATCAATCAGTTCATCAAAACATTGAAGAATTGAAAAAAGATGACAAAAGAACATCGCGACTATGTATTGATAAAAGAATTATATCATTGCACACCGTCAGAACTTGATGAACAAGATGAAACTGTGTTGCAATTACATTTTAAGATGTTGCAAGAAGAAAAAAGACACGAATACATTGAACAGAAAAGAGCAGAACAGAAAACAAAAATGCAAGCTTTATCAAATAAAAAATAGTCAATGGCTGATTCAACACAATATAATCTTTCGTTAGTGATAAAAGCACAGAATGAAGCTACAAAAGAAATTGAAAAAATCAATTGACAAGTTTCTTCAATCTGAAAAATAGTTTGATGATTAGCAATCAGCAGAACGCTTGTGAGCTGAATGAAAACTTTTTCAAATGAAGTTTTGACGTTGTGATGAAATCTTGAACAAGCTGAAATTGCTTTTTGAACTATGTTGTGAAGTTGAGAAAAAGCACAGAAAATGCTTGCAGATTTGACTGATTTTGCAAAAAGAACACCATTTGAATTGACGTGAATTAGAGAAAGTGCAAAACAAATGCTTGCGATGTGAATTGACGCTGACAAAATGATTCCTACATTGAAATCTTTGTGAGATGTTTCTGCTTGATTGTGAGTTGATTTATCAAGACTTGCTTATAATTTCTGACAAGTGAGAAGTCAATGAAAATTGACTTGAACAGAATTGCGTGATTTCACAAAAATGTGAGTTCCTATTCTTTCAGAGCTTGCGACTATGCTATGAACAACTGAAACTGAAATTCAGTCAATGGTGAGTGCTTGAAAAATCTGATTTGCAGAAGTTGAACAAGCTTTCATAAATATGACAAGTGAATGATGAAAGTTTGAAAATCTTATGGAAAGACAAAGTTGAACATATCAATGAATGCTTTCAAATCTGAATGATAGTTTCGACCATATCAAAGAAACATTGTGAAGAACTTTCATTCCTATTCTTGAAAAAGTATTGAGTGCAATCACGCCAGTTCTTGATAAATTGTCTCAACGAGTTGAAGAAAACCCAGAACTTGCGACAACAATTGCGACTGTTGTTGCTGGTGCAATTGCTTTCATTTGAGCATTGTCTTGATTGAGTGCAATTTTGCCATTGATTACAAGTTGAATCACATTATTGACTTGACCGATTTGACTTGTTGCTGGTGCAATTGCATTGCTTGCTACTGCGTGGATCAATAATCGATGATGAATTCAAGAAAAGACACAAGACGCTGTTGAACGTATTGAAAGAATAATCTGACCACGACTTGAAAAATTGAAAGCACGACGAGAAAAACATTGAGAAACTGTGATGATATATGTTGAAGAAGTTATGTGAGCAATCGCCGACACAATTTGAACAACATTGTGATTGATTGCGACCGGTATTTCATTGACCTTTCAGACAATAGAATCAGCGATTGAATTATTCACAGCAATCTGGAATTGAGACCGAGAAAAAGTTTGAGATATTTGTATGAATCGAGCGATTGAGATTGATAAAATTCTGACTGAATCTTTTTGAGAAACGCGAGAAAATATCAAAAAGTGAATTCAACAATTCTATGACCGAGTTATTGAAAAATTTAATGCACTGAAAGACGCTGTGATGTCAGTTGTGAATGCAATCAAAGACGCGTGGAATTCTGCCAAAAATTTTGTTTGAGATATTTGAACTTGAATTTCAAATGCAGCCAGTTCAACACGAGATTTTGTTTCATCACCTTTCAGAGCTTGATGATGAGATGTGTATTCTTGACAATCATATGTCGTGTGAGAACGTTGACCTGAATTATTCGTGCCAAATCAGAAATGAAGTATTGTTCCGACAAATCAAATCACAAACAACAACTGAATTGAAATCAATATCAATGGCGCAGTTGTGAGAAATGATAATGATATTCAAGCGATTGCAGATGAAATCACGAGAAGAATCAAACTCGAAAAAAACTTTTGAATTGCTTAATAAATAAACAATGACAACAATCATCAATGGAAGATTACTATGAAAATGAGAAAACGCACAAATAATGGCGTGAAATGCAACATTTTCATTCAATTGATATAATCTTGCGAACTGAATCACGACAAGAGTGATTTCTTGCAATTCTGATGATTTGTGAAAAATAGATTTTGAAACGTTCAATTATGCAATGCAAGATTGATGATGAGTTCTTTGAAGATATTTCAGAACACACACAATCAATATTTGATTGAGTATTACAGAAGATACTCACGAGAAACTTCTTGCACTAATGGACGAAATCAAATATCAATGTTCAGCACTTCAAGCACCTTTGAGAATAAAAAGTTGAGATGTTGTTCGTGAATGGATCGCAACTTGCACATCATTGAAATTCAATCGTGTTTCATATAATGTGAATCGATTGTGAAATGTTCAACTGACGTTTCAAGCAACAAACCCACATTCACACAGTCTGAAACCTTTATCATTGAATATTACAAGTCAGACTTGATTGTATAAATATTCAATCTGATATTTATGACGTGCAACATCATATTTCACATTGAGCATTGCAATTGAATCAGCGTGAACATATTCAGTATATTATAAAGTCAATTGATTCAAAATTCAGTTGCCGAGTAGAACATATGCAGTTTGAGACATAATCAAACTTGACTGAACGACAAAGAAAGCAACTGTAAACTGAACAGAAGTTGAATATGTGTGAAGTTTCAGACCGATGAATTATTGAGACAACCCAATTGAAATATATTACTGATGAACATATACTGCAACTTTATCTTATTATGAAAATTATCTATAATGAAGACATACGTTGTGAAGACATACAATGTCGATTGAACATACAAAGAGACAATCAACCCGAACAGCATTTTGAATGAAATTTCATTTTCTGCTTGATTGAATTGATGACAATGACAGTTGAACATTCAAACAGATTATGCGTTCGCAGATACATCATATAAATGATGAGAATATGTGAAAGTTCGGTTGTATGATGAAGCACACGTTGACTGAAAACAGATATACTATTGATTCATATCAAAAATTGAAAGAAAAGCTGAACAATCAAGAGAATACACAACATTCACTTGTTTGTGAGTTTGAAGTCTTTTGAAAGCGATCCAATACACAAATTGAAGCTATTCACAGACTTGTGCAAATATGATGAAGACAATCAGAACATTCTTCAATACATATTATGCGAATGTGATTTCTGAATGAACAATCGCAACAGATTCAACAACACAGAATCGAACGCGAAATTACAACGATTGCTTTGATTGTTTTGACACAATCGCAGACGCAATCTGATATAATCGAATTGTCGATTGATTATGAAATCTTGATTTATTTTTGCCAAGCACGAGAACAAAGCACATTGTTCATCTGTGAGAAGAAGTGAATTCAATCACTGTTTCAAACAGCATTGAAGAACTTGTGAATGAATATCGTCTTGCAAGAAACTGATGAACTGTTCAAACTTATACTGACGCAACATCTGTTTCAACATTTTGAAGAAAGATGAAATATGAAAGCAATACAAGTTTGAACAGTGCAACGACACAAAATCAATATTGAAACGCATATATTGAACATTACAAAAACCCACTTCAAACAATTCAAGTTGTTCTGAATTCTGAATATGCTTATGAAGACATCAAGCCGTGAGATTTGATTTCGATTCTGAATACAGATTTGACGACATTGAATGATTTGATAATCAACAAAATTCAATACAAAACGGATCAAGCAATAATCACAATCGATTATGAAGACACATTGCGAAAAGTTATCAAATAATTTATTTCATAAAAATTTGAAAAAATGGCGTTCGTGAATTACAAAACAGAAAACAACGTTTATTCATATCTTGCGATTGCATTGAGTTCTGACGCAACAACAATGCAAGTGAATGATTGAGATATATTCCCAGTGAATTGACCGTTCATTCTGACGCTTGAACATTATGATGACGATTGAAACTGTGTGAAAAGAGAAATCGTGAAATGCACAGAAAGAGATGATAATGTTTTGACGATTGTGAGAAGTTTTGAACAGTGCGTCGCTGATGATACAGCAAACCCAAAAACATTGCAACAATCACCATTCAATTTTGTTGCGTGAGATTCTGTTTCATTGACGTTGACGAGTGAATTGATTTCAGATATTCAGAACGAAATCACAAGACAATTGAACAATCTGAACACAGCTGACGCTTGCATTGACAGTGTGAATTGTAGATTGACTGATATGGAAAATTTTATCAATAATTTATAATAGATAATGGCTACAAACGACAGCAATTACACAACAATTTGTCCGTTAGCATATACGAACATTGAAGTTCACTATTGCAAATGATGATGATTCATCACATCACGACAATGAGTTGATAATCTATGAAACACGCTTCAATGATGAAGTGTGCGTTTGTATAATGATTCACCGACAAACGTCTGTGCGCCGACAATATGATGATATGAATTCGACCACCGAGAATTTACAGACAGCAATTGATGTGTTCAGTGTGTTTCTGACAACCCAATTTCTTTACTTACTTGTAGAACTTCATAATGACGACATATTGCTTGAACCCAAACGCAATCTGGCTTGCAGTGTATAATCTGAACACGTGAACAATGCCGACAAACAATGTAATTTTTTCAGAACTTACATCAAATTTGTCGAGCAGTGCAACAAGTGTTGCAATCAAGAGTTGAGAATGAGCGTTGTTCACGCAGTGAATGGTCGCAACAATCGAACAGTTGAATGCAGAATGAAAAGCAACTGCAAGAGAAGTTGTTTTGATTTCGTGAATCAGCACAGACACACTGACTTTGACGAGATGATATGAAAAATGTGTGATGAATGATACTGCTTCGCCGAAACAAATGTGAAACACACCACAATCATTCACAAGTTGAGCAAGAATTTCAGTATATGTTTCAAAAGCTTTGTTGAATTGAGTTCAGACAAGATTGAGTCAAGTGAATTGTCCTTGCAATACGCAAGTTCTGAACAATGCACTTGATATGGCGAATTGCTTTGATTCTTGTTGTGATGACTGGCGAGCAAAACTTTATGATAAACTTGCAGAAAATTGTTGATATAGAAACTGCATATTTTGAGATTGAAGCGATTGAGATTTGATAGTCAATTCAGAAACAGCTGACGAATGCTGATTCTATTATCTTTGTGCAAATAGAATCTATCAATTCAACAATCTGACAATCGAAGAATGATATACAGTCAGATTTGAAAAACAGTGAGTCCCAGTGATAAGAGTGAGAAACTGTTTCATCAATCACTGAACGATTGATATGAGATGATGACAATGCACGTGAAATTGTTGTTTCGTTGATGATATTACTTGAACAACAATTCAGAATCTATCTTGCGACCGATGTCCAAGATGTTGATGAGCTTCATATTGTTGATGAGCTGTTTGATGTCCGTGAAGCGATGATTGTTGATGAGATTGATGAAAAACAACTGAAACATATCGAACGCCAGCTGATTGATTCAACTGATGACATTGATGATGTTGACCAAAATGATGAAACCCACCTGCTTGATGATGATGAGGTTGATGATGATGATGAAGATATTGAAACGGTTGAACGTGATGAACTTGATGATGTAATACATATCAATCTTGACCAAATATTTGATGAGATTGATGAAATGCAAGCTATCGATGAACTTGATGAGATTGATGATATTGATGACATTGATATTCGTGAGCTTGATGAGAATGATGAAACTGATGAAACTGATTCATCATTTGATGAACTTGATGAGCAATCAACAGAGATTGAAATCGAGCTTGAAGATGATGACTTTGAGTTTTGAAATGATGAAAATGATGATGTTGATGATGTCGATGATGACCTTGATGAAATTGATGAAATGCTGTGTGCAATATGTTCTGATTGTTTCTTTCTGCAAGAGTATTCGACAATCGTGATTGAGTGATTTGTTCAAGATGATGAGACTGATGAGAATGATGATGTTGAAAACGATATTGATGTGATTGTTCATACACAACAAACTGATGACCTTGATGAAATTGAGCAGATTGATGATGTTCTGTGATTGTATATTGAAATTCAATCGAACAATGAACAATCGACAATTCAAAATGATTGAAGTGATTGTGATGATGTCCGAATTCATCATACTATGATTGAAGACATTGTCGTGTCGCAGATTGATGTGATTGAAATGATTGAAGTTGTTTGATTTGTAAAGTCTTTAATTATTAAGAATAAAAAACAATGGCGAATGCGTGATGTATAAATGCGTATAATTGCGATTGATGTCTGATCCAGACGCTTTGAACTCTTGATTCTGCAAACATTTGAGTGTGAGTTCAATTTTGTGCGCCAGATCCACTTGATGACAAGCGTCTTGATTATATCAAATACACAGACAAGTGTTGAAATACTTGCTGTCTTTCGTGAGAAAATGAAATTCTGATATATGCAACGCAATGAACATTGAAAAATCTGACTCTGACGAATGATGATACAAATGAAGTTGTAAACGTAAAGCGAACAGATGTATTTTGAAGCAATCGAAAAAAGACTGTTGTGAGATACAAGACTTGATGATACCCAACTTCAATCACAGATTGAACGCTTGCTGTTGAAGAACTTGTTCAGAATCAATATCAATCAAGTTGATACAATGTTTCTTGACTTTCAGACGCAACAACATACTATTTTTCAGTGTTCGCAGTTGCACAAGATGATACAATAATTGTTGTGCAAAGTTCGAATATCACAACAGACTTTTTCTTGTGAAAATATCAAGCTGTTGAATATATTCAGTCAAGTTGAACACAAAGAATCAATACTTGAATTGCACCAAACGACGCAAAGTTCTGAATTCTTTGAAAATTCAGAATTACTACTATTGCGACATCTGTTTTGATAGACTTATCAAACACAACAAGCACAGACAACAAAAGATATTGATTTCAATTCAATGGCTGAAATTCAAAGCCACAGTGGTCGTGAATAATGTATCAGCAACGATGAGAAGATAATTGAACAATAGACGCAAGCACAGACTATGAATTTTCATACAACTATAATTGAAATGCTTCTTTCACAATAAATTGAATGACAAAAACTTGAATTTCAGTATGAAGTAATATACAAATGCCGTCGTGGTATATATTCTGTCAGAACTGTAATTGAAGTTTTCAGCGTCCATTTTCTTGAAGATTATATCGATTGCAATTATATCATAATACAGAATTGTTGAGAGATTTTCGTCCGTGCTATCGTAAAAGCGACAATGTGATTTGACTTCTTGATGTTGCGAACAAACAATTCTATACAAATTCGTGAAGTTGAACATTCACGAAATGAAGCAACATTCCACGATAAGAAAAAGCACACATTCAAGTGTGCTTTCTTTTTATGATATTCAATACAGTGATTTGTTCTTGTTGAAATATGATACAAGTTTTGATTCATCTCGTCAAACTTTTTCAACAATCATTTCGCTTCACATACTTCAAGAATTCAACGACTGTCAAGCTGTGTTTCTTGATAAAATTCGTCAAGTATCTCAATTTGTTGTTCAAAGACTTGACGTGAAAGAAGAATCAAGATTTGCGTTTATGTATATTTTATTCACATTGCTTTTTCTTATTCGACAAATATGAATTCGTTTGTTCTGAATTGCTGTATATGAAGTTGGACTGTCAACATATCATCAAGAAACTTCTGCAAGACGAAATTGAAGATTTGTTGAACTTGTTCTCATTCGGACATTCGGTCAATAATATGGGTTTGTATCTTTCCAGAATCACAAAGTCAAAGTATAGCTTGATTTTGTTCAAGTCAAATATAATCGAAAAGCAATTGTGAAATCTCAATTCAATTGATTCGCAATATTTCAAGGAACAGAAATTCATCAAGTGCTTGAATTCAATCTTGCAACTTTTTTTCAACTTGAAAGCGTTGTGAATCAAACATTGTATTGTCAATTTGAATTATAATTTCACATCGTGTCATTGTAATCGCTTTCAAGCTTCCAATATGCAAGCGTGTCTGAACTCGGCTTTCGTCAGAAATCTGTTTGAACACTTGAACTTTGCACAACAATTATTGTGCAAGAAATCACGAGAAACCTTGCATATTTTCGAAAAATTTCACGCATTCATCTTTTGTGATTATAATATAATCGCATTTATATGATAAAATCAAAAAATGTCAGACAAACAAGAGAAAAAAGCTGTTCAATGTATTTTCACAGAAGAACAGAGAAAAGCACGTGATGAATTTGAAAAACGTGCAAGAGCTGTTTCAGATTCACATTCTTCAACGCTTGTGATAAAAATCGATTGATGATTGTGAAGAAACATCGCAATGACTTGAATCATTTCAGAAGTTGCGAAAAAAAGAAAAGTGAAAGTGATTGCTTCACGACCACTTGCTTTCTGGTGAAACCCATTCATTGAAAGTGTGCATTGATTATGAGACAGAAGACTGTTTCAAGATGTGATTCGTTGAAATGATTATGTTGAAATTGAGCCTTATACAAACCCAAAATTCTTCAATGATTGAGAAAATCGATTGAAGATTGTATGAGAACAATTCTGATTCAACGAAATCATATACCCACAACTATTTCTTGCAGAACGAGAAAAAAAAGCGTATAGACTTGATTGAAATGCTGTGTTGTTTCAGCCTTTCGGAAGCACAATGGACTTGAACGGAAGCGACAAATCATATCGTTCAATTCCAGTCGAACAAGCACAATATATCGCTGAACAATTGATGAAAAAATGATACACAGTCTATACTTGCGAAAGCGAAAAACAGCCAGAATTGAGATGAGTGAACACATTGAGAAAAATCACTGATTTGAGATACATCGTTTGATTGTGTTCGAAATACAAAGTGATTTGATGTGATTCTTGTCTTCATCACGCAAGTGTTTGATTCTGAATGAAGCCGACAGTTCTTCGAGCTTGAACAGATTCTGCGAGATTCTGATACGATGAAAAAGAAAACAATTACAGAGAATTTGAGATGAAAGCATATACGCCGATGAGATTGCCGATGAATGATTTCGACTTTGATAATTCAAATCAATGAACGAATGATTTCACAATCGAATTCATAGACAAAATTCTTGAAAAATTTTAGTTCGTAATTATATCAAAATGCGATTGAAACTGATTCTTATGATTGCTTGTTGAATTATATTCCTTGTCAGCTTTTTCAAATTCGACGTTGCATTGTTCAAGTTCTTGATTGTTGTGAGCTTGCTTGCGATTGTTTTTATTTGCGTTTTTATGTAAAAGATGACAGAAGCTGAATGATTCGCAGTTTGAGTCTTTTGATGACTGTCTGTTGCGTGAATATTGGAATATTTCGCAATCAGTCAAGAATGATTATTGATTATGACTGCAATGCTGATTCTTGATTTTATTTTTTGAATTCTGGCTGCAAAAGCAAGATGAGAAAAAATTGAAAGCAAGAAACGACAATGATGATTGATGAAAAAATGAGCAAGACGAGTCTTGCCGTTCATTGTCGCATTATGATTGAAACGAACTTGAATGCCGTGAATTGAAGCACTGATTACAGCAATTGTTTGAATGATTGTTTTCAGTGAATTATATTCAATAATCTGACACATATATTCAATCAATTACAAAGAAGAATTGCCAGAAGTTGACGCATTCAAGATGTTGTTGAACAGTCTTGTGAAAATTATCAAAAGCTTGATAAATAAAAAGAATGATGAAATAGAACCAAAAGATGAAGAAAAAAAGTCTGACTTTACATCATAATGTAAAGAACAAATGAAGAAAACAAAAACGTATATATTGAAGCGAATCACAGCAATTGTGCTTTCTTTGATTATACGATTTTTATTTTTTTGAGAAGTATGATAGATTATATCATTTATAAGTTCACGAGTTGGTGGAATAGAAAGAAAATCAAGAGAATCATTTTAGCATATAAGAAAAGCTTGAATGTGAAAACTTGAAAACAATTACAGCATTCATCACATACTGCCAAAAAGTCAGCATTGAAGTAGTGAATCAATCAATCTTGAACTGTTGAGAAACACGACACATCGTGCAATTCATACGCTGTTTCAGAATCAGATGATTGCTGAACAACTAATCACAACAGTCTGATTGTCTGAAAAAGCATTGCGTGAAGATGTGCGTGAACGATTGCTTGAAACGTTGACTTCGAGAAACATTCTTGATCCATACGAACGATATAAAAAAGACGCTATTTTATAAACGATAATTCATAAAATGTCAAACAACATAATTGACGCACAAGTCTCAAAGTTGATTGAAGAAAACAAAGAAATGACTGAAAGAATCAATCAACTTGAAAAAAAGATTGAACAGAATCAGAAAACTGATGTTCACGACATCAAAGAACTGATGAATTCAATCAAAGAGTTCAATGAAAAGATTCTGTGATTGCTATCACGAAAAGAATGAATCGACAAAATCATTGAAAAAATCAAAAAATTCTTGCCGATTTAGTCAATTTTTTCTGAAAAAATTTTTCGTTCAGAACTGACTTTTCAGCGAAAAACGTCAAAATATTTATGAATAAAAAGTCAAAAAAATGGAAAAAAAAGAATGATACGAATATTCACATTTGAGAATCTGCAAGCACAACATACAGCGTGAATCTTGCAGAAAATGTCTGTTCGAAACTTTGTGCAGACTTGAAGAAGACCAGCAACGCCGTGAGCCTATCAAATGAAGCTAAAAGAACGGCGTTCATATAGAATTTTATTTCATAAAATATTCAAATGTTTGAAGAAACAATTTGATGTCTGTGAGATTGATATGAATACACAGACTTTCAGCTTCAAGAAGCTGATATTGATAATCTGCCAGAACTTTACGAGAAAGATGAAATCAGATTCGAACGAAATCAATGAAATCAAGACCGAAGTGAAGTTTCTTGCACAATTTTCAATGCGATTTGATGTCTTGCTGACTTAATCAATTATTGATTCAGTCTTGATGAAATCAAAGAGTATGATGAAGAATCATACAAGCCAGAACGATGAAGAATCAGATGACATTGACGATTGACGAAAAACGCATTCAGACTTGTTTGTAAGAAATACAACGCTTCTGAACTTTCAAAGCAATTCTGAAAAGTTGCATTCTATACTGTGAACAAGTTCAATGAAAAAGCGATTGAAAAACTTCTTGCTAAAAAATACACGATTTGATGAAATTGATGTATCACAGCCGAATATCGTGCTGACTATAAGAAAGACGCATTCGTTGAATGATGTGAATTCTGAAAACTGACGAACTGACACGCATTCAATATTATCAGTAAATTATGACAGACAAGCGTGAAAGATTCATATTCTTGAAGAAAAACAACTGATTGAAAAAAAGACTGCAATGTTTTCTGACTTGCACATAAACTTTCAGAAATGACGAATTATTGACAGCGATTCTATACATACACTCTTGTGAAAGAAGACAATCTTGAAAGAATCAAAGAATTGAACACAATCAAAGCTGAAATTCTCACACATACAGAATCAGCTTCAAGGTTGCGACATCTGACAAAAAGTCTTGAATATCAAAACAGATTGCACGAAGAAAATGAACGAAAAAGAAACGAACGGCTTGAATATATCAATAATCAATTGAAAATTTTGTCTCAATAATTATCAATGAATTACTTCGTATGAAAAAAGCACCACTTCGGTGCTTTTCTTTTATTCTCTTTCTTGCATTATTATTTTTCAATTCTGTGATTGCATATAGAATCAAGTTGAATCTTTTGAGACTTCATAAACAACAAATCATTGCGTCGGAATTCACGGACGAACTTCAAGATCCAACACAGCTGTCGGAAGATAGAAATTATATGTATAATCTGGACTTGTATGATATGACCTTCATTCTGAATCATACAAGTCAGGAATATCATACACGCTGAAATTCAATGTTTCTTTTGACTCGTTTACAAATAAAAATCAAACAACAGCAAATTTTGAATACTGTCAAGCAACTGCGTCTTCTTGAAACTGATTATTGCTTTTCAATTCAGTTTCTTCTGAAAGCATTGCTGGAAATAAATATATTGGACCAGATTCTGTGTCCATTACGAATCAAGCTTCATCATCGCCGATATACAAAACAGTTTCTTCTTTTTTTTCTTCAACAACAACTTCTTCTTTTGTTTGTTCTTCTGCATTTTCAACAACAGTTTCTTCTTGAACTGTCGCAGTTTCACATCAAGCCAACATCAAGAACGGAATCAAAAATAATACTTTTTTCATTGTGAACGACTTATGATATAAATGAAAACAATATACGGAAACCATATTCAATTTCAATACTTGACATTTCAAAGAAAAAATATATATATTGTGTCGTTGACATAAGCTTATGAAACACGCGATTTTTTATTTGCTTATGTTTTTTATAGATGAATGAATTCAATGATATATTACAACAACGGCTTGACTATGAACAGAACGTCAGAAATCACAGTTCACGAGTCAATCGTTTCTATATGATAAGAAATTTCTGAAAATATTTCGCTTCAATTAAGAAA